>SKEA01000009.1_pt1 | contig 227964 bp, 208 predicted proteins | sample 4826601 | NCBI WGS metagenome assembly SKEA01 (sample SAMN11008821, study PRJNA524170) | human gut metagenome | biome: Human fecal sample; material: Feces; isolation source: fecal sample from pouch patient p13, p53 | host: Homo sapiens | place: Israel: Tel-Aviv | collected 2016-07-06 | reverse complement strand
TTGTTTATGTTTTTGTACTCTAAAGATTTAAGTATCCGTAAAACGTATTAATATTTTTTTTTATTTGTGTTCTCGTTTTTGTACTCTCAAGATTTAAGTAACCGTAAAACCAGCATCTTCAGCGGATAGATTTTCTTCATCGTTTTTGTACTCTCAAGATTTAAGTAACCGTAAAACTTCTACTTTTGAAAAAGTAGCAATAAGAGCGTTTTTGTACTCTCAAGATTTAAGTAACCGTAAAACTCCTTTTCTATTTTTATGCGCTAAATTCTTGTTTTTGTACTCTCAAGATTTAAGTAACCGTAAAACATTATCAATCAAAGAAAGGTAAATGAAATGTTTTTGTACTCTCAAGATTTAAGTAACCGTAAAACGAGCAAGTGGAAAGGCGACCAAGGATTGCCGTTTTTGTACTCTCAAGATTTAAGTAACCGTAAAACATGGCGAGCACAAGCATACCCAGACCGTAGTTTTTGTACTCTCAAGATTTAAGTAACCGTAAAACCTTTACCAAATTCACCGTCGCCCTCTGTAAGTTTTTGTACTCTCAAGATTTAAGTAACCGTAAAACTAATTGGAAACTAGTTGCATATGCGCGTTGTTTTTGTACTCTCAAGATTTAAGTAACCGTAAAACCAACGTCAAAACCTCTGTGCGCATAACCTAGTTTTTGTACTCTCAAGATTTAAGTAACCGTAAAACATGCTGACACTACAGCACATTCTAAATCACGTTTTTGTACTCTCAAGATTTAAGTAACCGTAAAACGATTGAAACGACCATTGACAATTCAGCTAAGTTTTTGTACTCTCAAGATTTAAGTAACCGTAAAACCTATTTTTATGCTCAATATCAATGCCAATCGTTTTTGTACTCTCAAGATTTAAGTAACCGTAAAACATTACCAATTTTACAATGTTCGTTTAGATTGTTTTTGTACTCTCAAGATTTAAGTAACCGTAAAACCCGTTAGTGTATACTTGTACGGTTCGCGTGTTTTTGTACTCTCAAGATTTAAGTAACCGTAAAACGGACTGTGAGTATAACTTTCTCGGTGCTGAGTTTTTGTACTCTCAAGATTTAAGTAACCGTAAAACAAATGCGACGAATGAGGTTACTGATAGCCAGTTTTTGTACTCTCAAGATTTAAGTAACCGTAAAACAATATAATTTGTAAAGCGAACAAATAAACGGTTTTTGTACTCTCAAGATTTAAGTAACCGTAAAACTAATAGAAAGGAGGTAGAATAATGAAACTAGTTTTTGTACTCTCAAGATTTAAGTAACCGTAAAACCAAAAATATTTGTAGAAAACTATTGACATTGTTTTTGTACTCTCAAGATTTAAGTAACTTTTGTATTTATTATTTAAAATCGGTTGAAAGGGATTTTATGACTTCAAAAATTTTCTTTGGTGAGTGGATGAGGATGAAAAAATTGATAGCGCTTTTATCGATTTTACAGGAATCTCTGGTGTTATTGTGAATATGAAAGTACTCCTGATAGCATCAAATTAATTATTTTCACTGTTCAATAAGGTAATGGAGCAGGTTTATACTTATCAATTTCGCCCCATTTTTGAATAGTAAATTTGCTGACAATTATGAGTTAAACGGGTATAACATTAAACAATTGATTCTTGATGCGTATGCCAAAAAAGATATTAAGCACTGAGGGCGCTCAGGATGCTTTTAGACGAAATTATTTTATAATATTTAACCTTTTTACCATCTTATGATGCTTTTTTTCTTGAAATGACTTCTAAAACTTTTATAGCAACGTTTCTGTTTATCTGTTATAATAGAAATAATGATTAATTGTATAGGATTGTAAGATGGATATTCAAGAATTAAAAAAACGACAAGAGAAGATTCGTAATTTCTCTATCATTGCACACATTGACCACGGGAAGTCAACTTTGGCTGACCGTATTTTGGAAAAAACTGAGACGGTTTCTAGTCGTGAAATGCAAGCTCAACTCTTGGATAGCATGGATTTGGAGCGTGAGCGTGGTATCACGATTAAGCTTAATGCGATTGAGTTGAACTACACGGCTAAAGACGGTGAAAACTACATTTTCCACTTGATTGACACCCCAGGACACGTTGACTTTTCATATGAAGTGTCACGTTCTTTGGCGGCTTGTGAGGGGGCAATTTTGGTTGTTGATGCGGCACAAGGTATCGAAGCTCAAACCCTTGCCAATGTTTACCTAGCCCTTGATAATGATTTGGAAATTCTGCCAGTTATCAATAAAATTGATTTGCCAGCAGCAGACCCAGAGCGTGTGCGTCAAGAAATCGAAGATGTGATTGGTCTTGATGCTTCAGAGGCTGTGCTTGCTTCAGCAAAAGCAGGTATCGGGATTGAAGAAATCCTTGAACAAATTGTTGAGTACGTGCCAGCGCCAGCAGGAGATGTTGAAGCACCGCTTCAAGCGCTTATCTTTGACTCTGTTTATGATGCTTACCGCGGGGTTATTCTGCAAGTTCGTATCATTAATGGTATTGTAAAACCTGGTGATAAGATTCAATTGATGTCAAATGGTAAAACGTTTGATGTTACAGAAGTTGGTATCTTCACGCCGAAAGCTGTTGGACGTGATTTCTTAGCAACTGGTGATGTTGGTTATATCGCAGCATCAATCAAGACAGTTGCTGATACCCGTGTGGGTGATACAGTAACTCTTGCTGAAAATCCAGCAGAAGCACCGCTTCATGGTTACAAACAAATGAACCCAATGGTATTTGCTGGTCTTTACCCAATTGAATCAAATAAATACAATGACCTCCGTGAAGCACTTGAAAAATTACAATTGAACGATGCTAGTCTCCAATTCGAGCCTGAAACATCACAAGCTCTTGGCTTTGGTTTCCGTTGTGGTTTCCTTGGTTTGCTTCACATGGACGTTATCCAAGAACGTTTGGAACGTGAATTCAACATTGATTTGATTATGACAGCACCATCCGTTGTTTACCATGTTAACACGACTGATGGCGAAATGCTTGAGGTGTCAAATCCGTCTGAATTCCCAGACCCAACTAAGGTTGCAAGTATCGAAGAACCATATGTGAAAGCACAAATCATGGTTCCGCAAGAATTTGTCGGAGCAGTCATGGAACTTGCCCAACGCAAACGTGGCGACTTCGTGACAATGGATTACATTGATGAAAATCGTGTCAATGTCATTTACCAGATTCCGCTTGCTGAAATTGTCTTTGATTTCTTTGATAAATTGAAATCATCAACACGTGGTTATGCAAGTTTTGATTACGAAATTTCAGAATACCGTAAATCAAAATTGGTTAAAATGGATATTCTCCTTAACGGTGATAAAGTTGATGCGCTCAGCTTCATTGTTCACAACGAATTTGCTTATGAACGTGGTAAATTAATCGTTGAAAAACTCAAGAAAATCATTCCACGTCAACAATTCGAAGTGCCAATTCAAGCAGCTATCGGTCAAAAAATCGTTGCACGCTCAGATATTAAAGCTCTTCGTAAAAATGTGCTTGCCAAGTGTTACGGTGGTGACGTTTCTCGTAAACGTAAATTGCTTGAAAAACAAAAAGCAGGTAAAAAACGTATGAAAGCTATCGGTTCTGTTGAAGTGCCACAAGAAGCCTTCTTGTCAGTACTTTCAATGGATGACGATAACAGTAAAAAATAAAATGATTAAACAGCTGAAACCTTTTCTTTCAGTTGTTTTTTTGAGAAATTTTAATGCTTCGAGCTAAAGTGAGAAATAGGTTTGGGGGCGAAATGTCTTTGTTTTGAGATAGTTTCATAATGAATTTGCAAGCTTTTGTTAAGAGTAATTTTAGAGAACTGTTCAAATTTTCAGTTATTTTATGGTACAATAGAATTAAAACTATACCATGGGAGAGTTGTATGAAATTACTGACAAATGTGTCACAATTAAAAGGAACTTTGCGAGTTCCTGGAGATAAGTCAATCAGTCACCGTTCAATTATGTTCGGCAGTCTTGCCAAGGGAACAACAACTGTTCATGATATTTTGCGTGGTGAAGATGTGCTGTCAACAATGCAAGTATTTCGTGATTTAGGGGTTGATATCCAAGACGACGGTAACATCGTAACCATTACAGGTGTTGGCTTTGACGGGCTTAAAGCTCCAAAAAACAAACTAGATATGGGAAATTCAGGAACATCAATCCGCTTGATTTCTGGCGTGTTAGCAGGGCAAGATTTTACGGTTGAAATGTTTGGTGATGACAGTTTGTCAAAACGCCCAATGGACCGCGTGACCATTCCGCTTCGTCAAATGGGAGTTGAAGTGTCAGGGCAAACAGACCGTGATTTGCCACCGCTTACGATGCGTGGTAGCAAAGCGCTTAAACCGATTCATTATCAACTTCCTGTGGCGTCTGCTCAAGTGAAGTCAGCACTTATTTTTGCAGCTTTGCAAGCTGACGGTGAGTCTGTCATCATTGAAAAAGAAAAAACACGCAATCACACAGAGGATATGATTGTTCAGTTTGGTGGCGCAATTGACGTTAATGGCAAAGAAATTCGCATCAAAGGTGGTCAAGAATTTACTGGTCAAGATGTGGTTGTCCCAGGTGATATTTCATCAGCGGCTTTCTGGTTAGTCGCAGGGCTCATTGTTCCAAATGCTAAAGTAACCCTTGAAAATGTCGGTATCAATGAAACACGTACTGGTATCATTGATGTTATCAAGGAAATGGGGGGCAAAATGACCATTTTAAACGTTGATGAGATTGCTAAATCAGCAACGATTACCGTTGAAACATCTGAACTTCACGGCGTTGAAATTGGTGGCGAAATCATTCCGCGTTTGATTGATGAATTACCAATTATCGCTCTTCTTGCCACACAAGCTAATGGTACAACGATTATTCGTGATGCAGAAGAGTTGAAAGTGAAGGAAACAGACCGTATTCAGGTGGTTGCGGATGCGCTTAATGCAATGGGTGCTGACATTACGCCAACAGATGACGGTATGATTGTCAAAGGAAAAACACCTCTCCATGGCTCTAAAGTCAGTACTTTCGGTGACCACCGTATCGGTATGATGACTGCTGTTGCTGCGCTTTTGGTGTCCGACGGAGACGTTGAACTAGAACGAGCAGAAGCGATTAATACAAGCTACCCAAGCTTCTTTAATGATTTGGAGGTACTCTCACGTGGCTAGAATTATTATTGGTTTTATGGGGTCTGGGAAATCAACGATTTCATCATTGTTAGATGAAAATTACATTGATATGGATGCTTTGATTACAGAGCATATCGGCATGTCAATCGCAGACTTTTTCGCTAAAGAGGGTGAAGCTAAATTCCGTGAAATTGAGTCACAAGTGCTTGCGGAATTGGCTGATTCTGACCAAGTCATTTCAACTGGTGGCGGCGTTGTCATCAATCCGATTAACAGAGAGATTTTAGCAAGAAATCCAGAAACGATTTACCTAAAATCAGACTTTGAAACGCTTTATGACCGCATTGAGCATGATACGGAAAATGTTCGTCCTTTGTTTGTCAACAATAGCAAGGAAGCTTTCAAAGAAATCTTTGACGGTCGCCAAGAAATGTATGAAGCAGCAGCTAATCGTATTATTGAAGTGGCTGATAAAACACCTGAAGAAATTGTTGAGGAAATCGGATGACAGTTGGCTATTTAGGACCAAGTGGTTCTTTTACACATAATGTTGCTGTTAAGGCATTTCCAGAAGCTAATCGCATGCCTTTTGCAAATATCACCGAAGTTATCAAATCTTATGAAGAAGGTTTTGTGGATTATGCCATTATCCCTGTTGAAAATTCAATCGAGGGTTCAGTGCATGAAACGTTGGATTACCTTTTTCATCAAGCTGAAATTGAGGCGATTGCAGAAATCATTCAACCGATTAAACAACAGCTTTTAGCAACAACACAAACAAAGAAAATTGAAAAGATTTTTTCACACCCGCAAGCTATTGCTCAAGGGAAAAAATACATTAAAGCACATTATCCAGCAGCAAAAATTGAGATGACGGCTAGTACGGCTTATGCCGCACGTTTCATTGCTGAACATCCAGAGGAAAACTTTGCTGCCATTGCGCCAGTAGCTGCCGCAAAAGAATATGGTTTGGAAATTATTGCCCAAGATATTCAAGAAATGGATGAAAACTACACGCGCTTTTGGGTACTAGGGCATCAAAAACGGTCGTTTGATTGGGCAAAACTCAATCAAAAAGTTTCATTGGCATTGACCTTGCCAGATAACTTGCCTGGTGCGCTTTATAAAGCATTATCTGTTTTTGCTTGGCGTGGCATTGATTTGACTAAAATTGAAAGTCGCCCTCTAAAAACAGCTTTGGGAGAATATTTTTTCATCGTTGATGTTGAAAATAAAAATGATACACTAGTGTCATTTGCGCTAGAAGAATTGAACGTTCTTGGCATTGACTATAAAATCCTCGGACGTTATGATGTTTACAAACTGTAAAATCCTCTGATTTTTGATATTTAGGAATTGTTAAGCGCTTGTGCTGGCTCTAGTCTGATGAAAATGGGAAAGATATGGTATGAGATATGGCAAGAAATAATTTAAGTCGGCATGAAGAGTTAAGATATGAGTATCTTTTAAAGAATCTTGAGTATTTAAGTTTGCGTGAAAAGCAAGAATTTAACTATCTTTACAATAAAAAACAAGCTGGTGAGGTCAACGAGCCACCACGCTCTCAGCCGTCGTCTGCCTATAATGACAATTACTACGATGATTATTATGACGATGCTTATGATAATCAAGTGGATTATTATGATGACGATAACTGGACATCTCAAGGGCTTCCCAAATACCCAGAAGAAAAAAAGCAGTCGAAACGTTCCTTTAGAAGAACGAGCGAGCAGCAGGCAGAGATTCTTCCAACTTATCAAAACAATTATGAGAATTATAATGAGGCATTTTATCAAGAACCCGAACCTGTAACGCCTAAAAAAGCAAAGAAAGCCAAAAAGAAGCGTCGCAAAATTCGTATTAAGCGTCTGTTGAAACTTCTTAGTTTCTTGGTGATTCTTGTCATGGCAGGGATGATTTACATGTTTTTCAAAGGTGTTAATGATGTTTCAAGTGGTGAGACAAATTACACGGCGGCTGTGACAGAAACATTCAATGGTGAAGATAGCGATGACGGTACTAATATTCTCATATTAGGAAGTGACCAGCGGGTTACACAAGGATCTTCGGATGCCAGAACCGATACGATTATGGTGATGAATATTGGCAACAGCGACGGAAAAATTAAGTTAGTCAGCTTTATGCGCGATACCTTAGTTAATATTGATGGTGTTAGCTACAATGACTATTCAAATGACCAAAAATTAAATGTTGCTTTTAATATAGGAGAGCAGGATAATAACCAAGGTGCAGAACTCATGCGACAGACGTTGAAAGATAATTTTGATATTAACATCAAATATTATGTCATGGTTGACTTTGCAACCTTTGCAGAAGCCATTGATACCTTATTTCCAAATGGCGTTGAAATAGACGCCAAATTTGGTACGGTTGATGGTCAAGCAGTTTCGTCTGTTGAAGTTCCTGATGATCTCAATATGCAGGCTGACGGTACTGTTCCAAATCAAACGATTGAAGTTAGAACACAAAAAATGGATGGTCGGACTTTGCTCAATTATGCTCGTTTCCGTAAAGATGATGACGGTGATTATGGACGTACTCAACGCCAGCAACAAGTTATTTCTGCCATTATCAACCAGATTAAAGATCCAACAAAACTTTTTACAGGTTCAGCTGCAATTGGTAAAATCTATGCTTTGACCTCAACGAACGTTTCTTATTCATTCCTTTTGAAAGAAGGTTTATCTGTTATCACGAGTGGTCAAGAAGGCATCGAGCAAACAACCATTCCAGCCGAAGGTGACTGGACAGATGACTATGATATGTATGGCGGCTTAGGAATTACCATTGATTTTGATAAATATCAAGAAGAGTTAAAAGAACTTGGTTTGCGGTAGGAAGAGATATGATATAATAGAGAGGCAGTTAAGCTTCTCTATTTTTATTATGGAGAAAAGCGACCGAGAAATAGAACATTGCCAATTTAGAATTGGCTGAAAGGAAATTATGTTAAGTAAAAATGCTATTGTAGATGCTGAAATCACGGATTTATCACACGAAGGAGCAGGTGTTGCCAAGGTTGACGGTTTCGTCTTTTTTGTTGAAAATGCACTTCCAGGTGAGAAAATCAAAATGCGCGTCTTGAAAGTGAAAAAGAACATCGGATTTGGTAAAGTTGAGGAGTATGTGACAATCTCTGAACACCGCAATCAAGATTTGAATGTGGATTATTTGCGTACAGGAATTGCGGATTTTGGGCATCTTGCGTATGCTGAACAGTTAAAATTTAAACGCAAACAAGTAATGGATAATCTCTATAAAACAGCTGGTATTTCAGATGTCGAGGTGTCAGAAACACTTGGTATGGCGCACCCATACGCTTATCGCAATAAAGCACAAGTGCCTGTTCGTCGTGTTAATGGTCAGTTGGAGACAGGATTTTTCCGTAAACATTCTCATGATTTGATGCCGATTTCTGATTATTATATTCAAAATAAAGAAATTGACCGTTTGATTAATTTTACACGTGATTTGCTTCGCCGTTTTGACCTTAAACCTTATGATGAAAAAGAGCAAACTGGATTGATTCGTAATTTGGTTGTTCGTCGTGGGCATTATTCTGGTGAAATGATGCTGGTCTTTGTGACAACACGCCCAAAAATCTTCCGTATTGAGCAAATCATTGAGAAAATTGTGGCAGAGTTTCCAGCGGTTAAGTCAATCGTTCAAAATATTAACGATAAAAATACCAATGCGATTTTCGGTAAAGAGTTTAAGACATTGTATGGCAAAGATACGATTGTTGACAGCATGCTTGGCAATCAATATGAAATTTCTGCTCGTTCATTCTATCAAGTCAATACTGAAATGGCTGAAAAGCTTTACCAAACTGCCATTGATTTTTCAGACTTGACACCTAAAGATATTGTCATTGATGCTTACTCTGGTATTGGAACAATTGGGCTTTCATTTGCCAAAAATGTTAAAGCCGTTTACGGCGTCGAAGTGATTGAAGAAGCTGTGGAGGATGCTAAAAGAAATGCTGCGCTAAACAGTATTATCAATGCGCATTATCTTGCTGATTCGGCAGAACATGCTATGGCAACTTGGAGCAAAGACGGTATCAAACCAAGTGTGATTTTGGTTGATCCACCACGCAAAGGCTTGACAGAAAACTTTATCAAAGCCAGCGTTGCCATGCAGCCAGAAAAAATCACTTATATCTCATGTAACCCAGCAACTATGGCGCGTGACATCAAGCTCTATCAAGAACTCGGCTACAAACTCATAAAAGTACAACCAGTTGATTTGTTCCCGAATACGCATCACGTTGAGGCAGTATCACTGCTTGTACGAGTTGGTGGAACAGCGAAGTAGAAGCAGTGATACTGCCCATGCGATAATTGTCGTAGAATGAGGAGTTAACGACGAAATGAGACGGTAACAGCGAACCGTTGAGTGCGTAGCTCTACTTGTAAAATTCTAGAAACCTTTGAATGAAAGGGATAATGAAAAGCCTTGGTTGCAAGGCTTTTTGTCGTATGGAGAAGAAGTATCAGAGCAAGAATCCAAGTAGAGTGTCTTGATGTGCTAGCGTGATAGGTTATCAATCTATTTCCACAAACCCTGAGAGTATGGACTTGTTTCCACAGAAGAGGAGTTTGTGGAAATGAACATATCCCTTACATTATTACCTAGATGGTCGTTGAAGTTTGAGTTCTATATATTGATACTACATATTTTAAAGTTAGTATTTTTAAATCAGTAAAATAATATCCTTATTTTAAAATTTAGAGAAAAGTAGTATAATAGTAGAAAAGAAGAGAGTTCGTGGATGTTAATAAATATAATCTTGTTTACAATCAGAATATTGCCGAGAATAGTCACTATCTTTTAAAAGCTTTATTCGTAAAAGGTATAGAAATATAATATTTTTTGAAGAGGTAAAGGAGAAAATAAGATCTGTTTAATTTAGGGTACTGATAAATCAGGATGGAGGTGTTTTTTTGAGAACATATGAAAATAAAGAAGAGCTAAAAAAAGAAATAAGTAAAGCATTTGAGAAATATATTTTGGAATTTGATAATATCCCAGAAAACTTGAAAGATAAAAGAATTACTGAAGTTGATAGAACTCCAGCCGAAAACCTTTCGTATCAGGTTGGATGGACAAGTTTGGTTCTTAAATGGGAAGAAGATGAAAGAAAGGGGCTTCAAGTAAAAACACCATCGGATGAATTTAAATGGAATCAACTTGGTGAGTTATATCAGTGGTTCACGGATACTTACGCTCATTTATCTCTGCAAGAGTTGAAAGCAAAATTAAATGAAAATATTAATTCTATCTATGCAATGATTGATTCGTTGAGTGAGGAGGAATTATTTGAACCGCATATGAGAAAGTGGGCCGATGAAGCGACTAAAACAGCGACTTGGGAAGTGTATAAGTTTATTCATGTAAATACTGTTGCACCTTTTGGAACTTTCCGAACTAAAATCAGAAAATGGAAGAAAATAGTATTATAAATTATATTTTTTAACTTTAAAAAATTTCATAAAAATGGTTACCAAAGGCGATAAAAGAAAAAACTATCGTCTTTTTCTTTATAAATTATTAGAACGATTAAAAATCAGAGGAACGATTTCATTCCCCACCAAAGTTTAGGTTTTGGTAGGATGTTGCTTAATTTTGTAAAAGCAATCCATCTAACGCTCCAGTTAAATGTTTATAAAAAGAAGCAAAAAGCAATTTCATTTTACTTGAGAGAAGGATTTTTAATTATTTCTGAGAATATAGATGATAATACTCAGGAATTAGAATTGTCTATGACATGGACTAATTTGTAATGGAGAATGAGGAATGTCAAAAGACATTAATAGTAGACTGTACATTTAAGAAGTTTTTGAAAGGTTTTGCCAAATTTATGCTTCTGCACGTCAAGAAGTATTAGATTTAGTTAATTTATCAGGTACTTTTATTCCGTTTAATATCGATTCCGATAGAGAGGGATTACTTGACTATTAGATTCTTGTGACAGAAATTGCAGGGATAATAGTTGGTTTTACTGTATTTACAGTAGATAATTAGCATGGCTATATGTAGATAGGAAATTTATTCGACAAGGGATTGGGACAAGGTTAGTTGATGGTGCTTTCAATCAGATGAATAATACTATTTCAATTGAAGTTTTAGCAGGAAGTATTCTTGAGCTTACATTTTACAAAAAATTCGAATTTGAAATTGTAAATATAAAGACAGGTCGAATGTCAGGAAATGAAGAGTTTTCAGTTTCCGTAAATGATTTGAGGAGCAGAGTTAGTAAGTCTGAACATATTTTTGTTTTTATATGCTATAATCATCATAGAGCAGTTAATAAGAAAAGAGAATAATATGTTAGTTGATAAATTACAAGAGCAGTCCGATTTGACTCCTCAAGAGCAAGTGGTTGCGTCCTTTATTTTGGAGAACATGAAAATGATTCCCTCCTTTTCTGCTCAAGGATTGGCAGGAAAATCATTTACTAGTAAGGCAACGGTTGTTCGTCTGTGTCAAAAACTAGGCTTTTCTGGGTTCCAAGAGTTCAAATTACAATTGTTAGCAGAATGGCATGAAAAGCAACGACTTGATGCATTATTGTCAAAGGAGCCAATTTCTTCCCATACAAATTTTGAGGATCTCCTAGATATTCTTCCGCAGATTTATGATAAAGCTTTAACCAATACTAGATTTACTTTAAGAAAGCAACAACTTCCAAAACTTATAAATTTTATTGAAAAATCGGATCAGATAATTTTTTTAGGGACTGGTATTTCGTATATCTCAGCACAAGCTGCTGCATTTAAGTTTTCAAATTTAGGGCTACAAGCAACCGCTATGGAATCTCTTAATAAGCATTTTCTTGCACTCAATAAAGATAAGAAAACAGTATTTTTCCTTATCAGCTTTACTGGAAAAAACGAGTCCATTCTTCAGATGGCACGTTATTTAAAACAGGAAGGGTTTTGTCCCATTGTTGGATTAGTTGGTCCTTATTATAAACAATTAAAACCTTACTGTCATGAGATTATAGAATTGCCTAATCGTGAAAGCTTGATTGGTTTGGATGTTGTCAGTAGTAATATCAGCTTGACGTATATTATCGATCTTCTATTTTCAATGTATCTAGCCAAAACATATGATAAACAAGTCAAAGTAAACCTATCTAATCGACCAAAATAAACCACATTGAACCTTTGTTACAGAAAACAAAGGTTTTTTTAAATGATTACTGGACCATTTGTCCAAAATATTGAAATAAAATTGTAAGCGTTATCTGAAGTTGTTATACTAGCTCTGTCAAAAAAGACATTAGGGAGGAAAATATGAAAAAATATCAAGCCTTAGCACAAGATATTGTTGAGCATATCGGTGGAAAAGATAATGTCACAGGACTTGTCCACTGTATCACACGCCTACGCTTTAATTTAGTTGATGAATCAAAAGCAGATGATGATTATCTAAAGGCACTAGATGGCGTTGTAACTGTCATGAAAAGTGGAGGACAGTATCAAGTTGTTATCGGTAACCATGTTGCAGATGTCTATGAAGAAGTTCTGCCTTTGCTGAATATTACAGATTCTAAAGTAAGTAGTCAGCCAGTAAATGTAAAATTATTCGACAGAATGATCGATACGATTTCTGGAATTTTTCAGCCAGTTCTAGGCATTATGGCTGCTTGTGGAATGGTTAAAGGTTTCAATACCTTGTTTGTTACCTTAGGTTTATATGAAAATACTAGTGGTGTCTATCAGATTTTAAATGCTGTTGGAGATGCTATGTTTACCTTTATGCCTCTGTTTCTAGGATATACGGCGGCGAAAAAATTTAAGTTGAAACCAATGCTTGGTTTAGCAATTGGAGCGGCTCTCTGTTATCCAGCAATTCAAGCAAGTAGTTTATCCGCAAATTCAGAAGCTTTGTTTACTCTATTTGAAGGTAGCGTTCTAGCATCACCAGTCTATATCAATTTTCTTGGCATCCCAGTAATTGCGATTGATTATACAGGAACAGTTATTCCTGTTATTCTAGCAGTTTGGTTTGCTTCAAAATGTGAACGGGTATATAATCGTCTCATTCCAGACTTGGTGAAATTCTTCTTTGTGCCAATGTTGACGATGTTAACCGTTATTCCAGTGACTTTATTGGTATTGGGTCCTCTGGCAACATTTGGTTCAACCTTAATTTCTCAATTTACCCTTGCTGTGCGTGACATCAGTCCACTTTTAGCAGGTGCGTTAGTAGGGGCAACTTGGCAAATTCTAATCATTTTTGGTCTTCATTGGGGCTTTATTCCAGTGTATATTAATAACGTGATGACATTGGGTTATGATAATGTCATGATGCCATTCTTTGCTTGTACCTTTGCAACATCGGCGGTAGTGTTGGGCATTTATTGCAAGACTAAAAATCAGAAATTAAAAGAGATGGCTATTCCTAACTTTATATCAGGAATTTTTGGTATTACGGAACCAGCTATTTACGGGATGTTGTTACCATTAAAAAAACCATTTATTATCAGCTGTATCGCAGGAGGAATTGGTGGTGCTTTCTATGGACATTTCAATTTTAGAAAATTTATCATGGGTGGTATGGGAATTTTCGAATTGCCTAATATGATGAATCCAGATGGAAGCATGGGGAATATTATTGTTGCTTTTGTAGGGATTCTTATCTCGATGGTTGTCGGGTTGATCTTAACTTTAATGTTCTATAAAGAAGATGAATTAGTGCAGAATGAGTCAGAAGAAAAAGATACTATTCTTTTAAGCCCTTTAGAGGGAGAAGTCGTTCCACTAGAAAGTATTGAAGACCAAGCTTTTGCTTCTGGAATGCTGGGAAAAGGTTTAGCAATCATTCCAAGTCAAGGAACTTTAAAATCTCCTGTTGATGGTGAGATTATAGCATTATTTCCAACTGGCCATGCCATAGGATTAAAGAGCGATAGTGGAATTGAAATTTTGATTCATATTGGAATGGATACTGTGCAGTTAAATGGTAGAGGCTTTTCAACTAAAGTGACTGCTGGTGAACACGTTCAAAAAGGTCAAGTATTAATAGAATTTGATCAGAAACTTATTCAATCGGAAGGTTACTCGCTGGTAACACCAGTGCTAGTTACAAATTGGGAAGAGTTTTCTGATATGACGATTGAGAATCAACAGGATATCGCATTTGGTCAAAAGATGATCTCTGTTAGAAAGTAGATAGTATGGACAATGAATTTTTATGGGGAGTAGCAACAGCTGCCAATCAATGTGAAGGTGGTATAGAACAACGAGGTAAGGCATTAGTTGATGTTATTCCATTTGGAGAGCAGCGTTTTGGTGTCATGAAAGGTGAAATCTGTCATAACACCCTTCAGAATGATACCTATTTTCCTGGAAGGCAAGCAATCAATATGGCAGAGAACTACGATACAGATATTGATTTATTAATAGAATTAGGAATAAATGCTTATCGGTTATCCTTTTCATGGTCACGTATTTTTCCAAAAGGTAATGAAGATAAACCGAATCCTAGTGGTTTAGCTTTCTATGATAAGATTATTAATAAGCTTTTAGACAATAGTATTGAGCCGATAGTAACTATTTGTCATTTCGACTTACCTCTTTATCTGGTAGAAGAATTTGGCGGATGGGGAGATAGGCAGGTTGTTGATTATTATTTGAATTACTGTGAAGTCTTATTCCAGCATTTTAAAGGACGCATCAAGTATTGGATAACCTTTAATGAAATCAATATGATTTTACATTTACCATTCTTAGCCGCAGGTTTGTATGTATCAGATAAATCTTACCCTCTGGAGTACATTTATCAAGCAGCACACCATCAGTTAATTGCCTCAGCTAAAGCGACTAAGTTAGCTCATGAAATTTCAAAAGAGAATAACATTGGTTGTATGCTAGCAGCTGGAAAGGTTTATTCCTATTCAGCAAATCCAGAAGATGTTTGGTTAGCTTTGGAAAAAGATAGGGAAAACTATTTCTTTACAGATGTTCAAGTCAGGGGAGAGTATCCTACTTATGCACAAAAGTTTTTCAAAAGGAATGACATCAATTTGTTGATTCCTGAGGAGGATTTACTATTACTAAAAGAATACACGGTAGATTATATCAGTTTATCTTATTACAATAGTCGTTGCGTATCAGCTGATGCTTCTTTAGCAACGAATTCGGGGAATTTATTCGCATCTGTTTCAAATCCTTTTTTGGAGACGAGTCAGTGGGGATGGCCAATCGACCCGTTGGGTTTTAGAATCACATTGAATGAATTATATGATCGTTATCAAAAACCTTTGTTCGTTGTAGAAAATGGTTTGGGTGCGATTGATTCTTTGGATGAACATAATGAGATTGATGATACCTATCGTATTAACTATTTATCAGATCATATTACTGCCCTATTAAAGGCAAAAGATGAGGATGGTATTCCTATATTAGGTTATACGATGTGGTCTGGGATTGATATCATTAGTGCAACAGGAGGACAAATGTCGAAACGATACGGTTTGATATATGTAGATATGGATGATCAAGGACAAGGAACCTTGAAACGAATACCAAAAGCTTCTTATCGTTGGTATCGAGAAATGATTAGAGAGAACCGTTAGATAGATAATTAAACCAGCCGAGCAATTCCTTTAGTTGCTTGGTTGTTTCAATTTTAAAGATAAAAATAACCAATAGACCACCGTGTGTTGTTTGGCACGCATGTTAGTATGAGTGAGACTAAAATTAGTCATTATGTATGTTTGTTGTTTGCTTATAGGTATAGCGGCAAATAAGCTGATTTTCATATAAGGTATTTATCTCAAATATAAGTAAGTGATATTGGTTATCCCTAGATTTTTCTTTGTTTAGGACAAAGTAATTCTTACGAGATGTTACTATTGTTTTGAGGATATCAGCGGCAGGAAAGTCAATGGAATGTTCATATTGGAGTAGCAGTAGAAGTTACATCCAAAATCTTGGTAGCTCTTACTGTATCCACTTGAGGGTGGTCACGCTGAAACTTAATTTGATTCATAGAGTATCTTTTCGACAAGTTCAATACTAATAATATCTTTCAATTTCAAATCGATATGACCTGTTTGAATTTTTATCAAAATGAAATCTTTTTGTCAGATGTGATATTGTGTCAGTGTAGGAAATACGTTTGTTTTTTTAATTACATGGATGCGTGTGGTCAGTTACTCAGCGTATAGTTCACTGAGGAGTAACAAATGCCTCTCTAGTGACAAACCTGACATGTAAGCTACTTTGTTTGCATCATTAGTAAGTGCTGAAGTATGATCAGATAGCATATATGGCTTTTTACTTTGAGTGGGGAAGGATTAGAGAAAGAATATTTATTGGGGGTGGGAGTGTAGGTTTGATAGCTGGAGGATTATTTCCCTTAACAAGGAGTGTTAGTTATATATATTATTTTTTTTAGTATATATAAGATAATAATTATTGATAGTCTTTCATTATTCAGTATTTTTCATTTTAAAACAAAAATTTTCAAATTTTGAAAATATATTGAAAGCGCAGTCATGTTAAGATATCATGTATTCAAACCTAGGGAAATTTATATAGGAGGTGCTCTAGATGAGCAACAATAAAGAAACAGCGAAGCAAATTATTCAAATAATTATATCAATCTTTTTTTCTATGCTAAACTAAAGAGATGGAGGTGAGCTTAGGTTTTTACAGATTAAAGACTGTCTTTTGCAAAGTAGCCAAGCAACTCTTTCTCAAAAACAAAACCTTGTCATCAATCTAGAGCACTCCTTTCCCCCTCATATGTAAGATTTTGAGAACGATAGTCGAAATGAAACTGATTTTTGATATTAACTTTTCTGATATTATTTGTATGATGAAACAAAAAAACACTTGAAATATTCAAGCTTTTAATATTTATTAAAAATAAAAACGCTAAAACGGCTTAAAAATGCATAAAATGGTGTTTTTATGGATATTTTACCGTTTCCTTCCATAAAAGTATGTAAAATGAGTGAAAAATAAATATAACTAAGTTTTTTGGAAAAATTAATTAATTTACAAATTTTCTGTATTTTTAGAAAATAGTATGTTATAATGGTTAACATACCAAAAGAAAGTTTATGGTAGGAGGATCCCATTATGGAGATTAAAAAATGGAAACGTGTAGGTCTAGGAGCTGTGACCTTGTTATCAACAGTTGTTTTAGCAGCTTGTGGCAATAGCAGTAGTTCATCAGCTTCTTCAAGTGATGAAATCAATTGGTTTATTCCAACTGAAATTAGTACCTTGGATATTTCAAAAGTTACAGATACTTATTCATCAATTGCAATTGGTAACTCAGGAAGTAACCTTCTTCGTCGTGATGAAGATGGCGAGTTACAACCTGATTTGGCTGAAAAAGTAGAAGTATCTGATGATGGCTTGACTTATACAGCAACACTTCGCGATGATCTTAAATGGTCAGATGGAAGTGATTTGACAGCAGAAGACTTTGTCTATAGTTGGCAACGTATTGTTGCCCCAGCAACGGCTTCAGAGTACGCTTACCTTGTATCAGATGCACACGTCTTGAATGCTGAAGAAGTTATTGCAGGAACTAAAAGTGTTGATGAATTGGGTGTCAAAGCTGACGGAAATAAACTTATTTTCACTTTATCTGCTCCGTCACCACAGTTTATGAGCTTGCTTTCATTTGCAAACTTCATGCCACAAAGTAAAGACTTTGTTGAAGAAGCAGGTGATGATTACGGAACAACTTCTGAAAAATCATTGTATTCTGGACCATATACCGTTGAAGATTGGAACGGTACAAACGGAACGTTTACTCTTGTGAAAAACAAATACTATTGGGATGCTAAAGATGTTAAGACTAAGAAAGTAAACATCCAAACGATTAAGAAACCAGATACAGCTGTGCAAATGTATAAAGATGGTGATCTTGATTATGCAAACATCTCAAATACTGAAGCAACATACAAAGCTAATAAAAATCGTGATGATGTTGTTGACGTTCCAGAAGCTACAACAGCCTACATGGTTTATAACCAAACAGGTACTGTAACTGCTTTGAACAACACTAAAATTCGTCAAGCCCTTAACTTGGCAACTGACCGTGAAGGAATTGTCAAAGCTGCGATAGATACTGGTTCAACAGTTGCGACAGCTCTTGCGCCTACGGGTCTTGAAACATTGCCAGATGGTGCTGATTTGGCTGAATACGTTTCTCCAGGTTATAGCTATGATGAAGAAGCAGCAGCTAAACTCTTCAAAGAAGGTTTGGCAGAACTTGGTACTGATTCAGTTACATTGACAATCACGGCTGATTCAGATGCACCAGTTGCAAAAGCTGCAGTTGACTATATCAAAGAAACTTGGGAAAATACTCTTTCAGGTTTGACAGTCGAAGAAAAATTCGTTACTTTCAAACAACGTCTTGAAGATACTAAAAACCAGAACTTTGATGTAGCTCTTGTGCTTTGGGGTGGTGACTATCCAGAAGGTTCTACTTTCTATGGTCTGTTCACTACTAACTCATCTTACAACTACGGTAAATTCTCAAATGCAGATTATGATGCGGCTTACCAAAAAGCAATCACAACAGATGCTTTAGACCCAGCGGCTGCTGCAGATGATTATAAAGCCGCTGAAAAAGCACTTTATGACAATGCGCTTTATAACCCAATCTATTTCCGTAGTGGTAAAGGACTTCAAAATCCAGACCTTAAAGGACTTGTTCGTAGCTCAACTGGTTTATCAGTAGATTTTACTTACGCATATAAAGAATAAATCCAATCAAATTAATGTAAAACAAGGTTCGGGCATTGCCCGCCTTGTTTTCTTTGTGCCTTGAAAAATGATACAATAGATAGGAAATCGTTTAAAAAATGTAAGAATAGGTAAAGGAAAGAAGATGCGTTTAGATAAATTTTTGGTAGAAGCAGGCATAGGATCGCGGACGGAAGTCAAACAACTGCTAAAGAAAAAACAAGTGCTTGTTAATGGCAAAGTAGAAATATCACCTAAAACACAGATTGATGAGAAGGCCGATTAGATTAGGTGTCAGGGGCAGACTCTTTCTTATGAAAAATACGTTTATTATATGTTGAATAAACCAAAAGGTGTGATTTCAGCAACGGAGGATAATCATCATAAAACCGTCTTAGATTTACTCGATAAGACAGCTTGGGATAAGGAAACCTTTCCAGTTGGGCGTTTGGATATTGATACGCATGGGCTTTTACTATTAACTAATAACGGTAAGTTAGCGCATGCCATGCTATCTCCTAAAAAACATGTTGATAAAACTTACCGAGCCAAAGTTACTGGTCTGATGACGACTACTGATGTGGCAGCTTTTGCCAATGGTATTGACTTGAAAGATTTCACTTGTCAGCCAGCGCAGTTGGTGATTCTTGAAATAAATGAAGCAGAAAGAACAAGTGTTGTTGAAATTACCATTAAAGAGGGAAAATTCCACCAAGTCAAACGCATGGTACAGGCTTGTGGCAAAAAAGTGACAGATCTTCAACGTCTCAGCATGGGGCCACTTCAATTGGATAAGCAATTGGCTCTTGGAGAGTGGCGTCGATTAACAGATGATGAGTTAGCAAGCCTTGAAGAATTTGATGTTGAATTGTAAATTTCTGCAGTAGTTATTTGATTATTTGGGGCAATCATGTTAAGATAATAGTAATAAATTCAATGAGCGAGGTGTATTAAAGTGGCATTTGGTGAAAACGGACCACGTAAAAAAACAGCGTTTGAAAAACTGACTTTAGTAGTTGTTATCTTAATGGTTCTAGTAACCGTAGGTGGTCTTGTTGCGACTGCAATTGGTTCAATTATTTAAAGAACGCTGAAGAGGCGTTTTTTTATGCTTTAACCCATCAAACTTTAAAGCAATTTTTACAATAATGAAAGAATAGGAATTAATAATGAGTATGTTTTTAGATACTGCCAAAATTAGCGTAAAAGCTGGTCGTGGTGGTGACGGAATGGTTGCCTTTCGTCGTGAAAAATACGTCCCTAACGGTGGACCTTGGGGCGGTGATGGCGGTAAAGGTGGTTCAGTCATCTTTAAAGTTGACGAAGGGCTTCGTACCTTGATGGACTTCCGTTATAATCGTATTTTTAAAGCCAAATCTGGTGAAAAAGGGATGACAAAAGGAATGCACGGACGTGGTGCGGAGGACCTTATTGTCCGGGTCCCACAAGGGACAACTGTTCGTGATGCGGAAACCAATAAAGTGATTACTGACCTTGTTGAGAATGGTCAAGAATTCGTTGTTGCTCGTGGCGGACGTGGTGGACGTGGTAATATTCGCTTTGCGACACCACGTAACCCAGCACCTGAAATCGCTGAAAATGGTGAACCTGGTGAGGAACGTGACCTTCAATTAGAATTAAAAATCTTGGCTGACGTTGGTTTGGTTGGATTCCCATCAGTTGGTAAATCAACATTGTTGAGTGTTGTGACAGCTGCTAAACCTAAAATTGGTGCTTACCACTTTACAACAATCGTGCCTAATCTTGGAATGGTTCGTACCAAATCAGGTGATAGCTTTGCTATGGCTGACCTTCCAGGGTTGATTGAGGGCGCTTCACAAGGTGTTGGACTAGGTACACAATTCCTTCGCCATATTGAGCGTACACGCGTTATCTTACACGTGATTGATATGTCAGCTAGCGAAGGTCGTGACCCGTATGAAGATTATGTTTCTATTAATAATGAGCTTGAAACCTATAATCTTCGTTTGATGGAACGTCCACAAATCATTGTTGCAAATAAGATGGATATGCCAGAAGCGGAAGAAAACTTGAAAATTTTCAAAGAAAAATTGGCAGCGAATTATGATGATTTTGAAGAAATGCCAATGATTTTCCCAATTTCAAGTTTGGCACATCAAGGACTAGAAAATCTAATGGAAGCGACATCAGAATTACTTGCTAAGACAGATGAATTCTTGCTTTACACTGATGATGACATGATTGACGAAGAAGTTTATTATGGCTTTGCTCCAGATGAACGTCCATTTGAAATTTCACGTGATGACGATGCTGCTTGGGTATTGTCAGGTGAAAAACTTGAAAAACTCTTTGTCATGACGAATATGGAACGTGATGAATCCGTTATGAAATTTGCTCGCCAATTGCGTGGTATGGGGGTTGATGAAGCCCTTCGTGAACGCGGAGCTAAAGACGGAGACATTGTCCGAATCGGAAACTTCGAATTCGAATTTGTGGATTAACCTGCCACTTGTCGTTGATAGCTTAGCTATCTAACGACAAGACAGCAAGCTCTATATGGAGCTTGCCTAGGCATCTTACTAGTTCGAAAATGGTTCATTATCGAAACCATTTTCTCACGTCGTAACGTATGTTCCAACGACGTGTTTGATTGCTGTGCTGCTTTGCTTAAATTGGAAGAATTATAAATTTTAAAGATTAATAGGAATTGTGATGATTCACAATTGAGCTTATATTACATTTTACTGGAGGTTCTTATGGGTGATAAACCGATATCTTTTCGAGATAAAGATGGTAATTTTGTATCAGCAGCCGATGTTTGGAATGCTGAAAAGCTAGAAGAACTTTTCAATACCCTTAATCCAAATCGACGTTTGCGCTTGGAGCGTGAAAAATTAGCTAAAGAAAAAGCAGATGAAGCCAAGGATCAAGAATCATAATACTCGCCTTACTTACCTGCATAAAACTCGTTTTTCAATCTCTAAGCTTGTGAAAAAACTGTCCACTGGACTTAACTCGCTTTTCAATTTCTAGACTCGTGAAAAAACTGTCCAGTGGACAGTTTTTTTAATATTTTTGAAGTTCTTTGTCAGTTAATTGATAACGCAGATTAGCAATGTCGTCAATGAATTTTCTATCGTGAGAAACACTGATAATACAGCCGTTAAAATTTCTTAAAAGTTCTCTGATTAATGGCTGACTAGTTGGTGAAAAATGCCTTGTCGGCTCATCAAGAATTAAGATATGATTTTGGGCTAAAACCATACGTGCTAAGAATAGTTTTGCTTTTTGCCCACCTGAAAGTTCAAGGACAGAGTGTTCGATTTCTTGTCTTGTAAATTGAAGGCTGGCAAGGAGTGTTCGAGCTTTTTCGCTGTCTGATACCTGTGTTAAAAATGTTAGAGCGGTCATTTCTTTGCTAAAAACACTATCGTAATCTTGTGGCATATAACCGATTGAAAAATGATTTTTATCTAGCTCTTGGTAAATTTGTGTGAGCAGACGTGTTTTTCCGATACCGTTTCGCCCAGTAATCACCAGTTTATCTTGACCTAAAATGGTTAAACTGACTTTTTGGCCAGTTGATAAATCATGATTGTCCCAAGACAGAAGTTTTTTCTTGTTATCGAGAGGGATAATATCATCGAAAAATAGTTTTATACTATCCATTTCTTCAGGAAAATTGACCATTTTTTCTTCTTCTTTGGCATACCGTTTTTCAAGAGATAAGACATTTTTCATCTTTTTAGCCGCTAATCTCCCCATAGTGCTATCATGAGTATTTCGCACATTGTATTCTGCCGCCTGATGAAGCCGTTGTATTTTAGCATCTCTTTTAGCTTTTATACGGCGGTCGTTTTTGGCTTGTTCCAATTGTTTGGTGTAAGCTTTGTGACGATAAGTCATATAATCTGTGTAACTTCCTGAAAAATAGCTTGCGCGAGCAACTTGACGACGCTTTATTAACTCAAGGTGTAGAATAGCAGTAGCAGTTTTTTCTAGCAGAGCTTCATCATGAGAGATAAAAATAATTGTTTTGTCAGATGATTGAATGAATGCTTGTAAAGTATTAATTGCCTGTGCATCAAGGTCGCTAGAGGGTTCATCTAGTAAGAGTAAATCATTGGTTTCACCAACCAGTTTAGCAAGTTGTAACTTTAATTTTTCTCCACCAGATAAACTTTTCAAACTCTGATTTCTATTTTCTAAGAATTGAATATCCAAATCTAATCGCGCAGCCATTTGGTAAAAAGCATTGAAATCGAAACTAACATAATCTAAATTATCATAAAGAAATTCTGAAACTGTCATCTTTTCTTGTTTTTGTGACAAAGCTTGTGGTAAATACCCAATTTTGGGAAAATGATTATCAATTTTTCCCTCGAGAATACAGTAGTTAGTCATTAATTGCGGAGACAAAATAGCCTTTAAAAGTGTTGACTTCCCAGTACCCTCTTCGCCAATAATAGCTAATTTATCCCCAGAATTGACGATTACATTTAAATCAGAAATAAGCTGTGTTAAGTCTTTAAGATGTGTAATTGTTAAATGATTAATTTGTAGCATAAGAACCTCGCTTTCAATAAAAAACTCTCTACCAAATCAAGTAGAGAGTGAGGCTTTCTATTAATAAAACAAAATAGCACTAATAAAGGCAGAAAATAGCCATCTATTAGCTGAGGAAGTTTATTAAAGAGCACACTAAAAACAAAACTTGATATGGTAGTATCAAAAATTCTGTTCTTAGTTGTTCATTGCTCCTTTTCCTCCTAAATGTTAATTTGATATTAGTTTATCAAAAGGTGCTATAAAAGTCAAAGGTTATAGTAGGTAGTGTTAGCTAAGTGCTGTAATACCTAGCGTAGAAACCTAACAGCTTTAACTTAACCTAGTGAGAAATCTAGTTACCTACGATTTAGTAGGTAACGTAAAAGGTCGAGATGCTTTAGCATCCGACCAATATAAAAAGATTATGACGCAAAACTAGTAGGTTAATATTGAACCTACTCGTTTGCTAATAAGTGAGTTAGCTAAGTGTTATAGCACTTAGCGTAGAAAACAACAGCTTTAGCTGTCAAGTTTTCTTACTCAGTTACACATTCAAGACTTTATCAAGGAAGTCCTTTAGGCGTGGGTGTTGTGGGTTGTCGAAGATTTGTTCTGGTGTGCCGTCTTCGAGGAATTCACCGCCGTCAGTAAAGATAACGCGGTTGGCAACTTTACGAGCAAATCCCATTTCGTGAGTGACGATTAACATTGTCATGCCTTGTTCTGCAAGATTTTTCATAACGTTAAGAACATCTCCGACCATTTCTGGGTCAAGTGCAGAAGTAGGCTCGTCAAAAAGCATGATATCAGGATTCATGGCTAAACTGCGAGCGATAGCCACACGTTGTTTTTGTCCCCCTGATAAGCTTTCGGGTTTTGCGTCACGTTTATCAGCTAAGCCGACTTGTTCAAGAAGTTCCATGGCATGTTTTTCTGCCTCTTCTTTGCTTTCCTTACCTAGTTCGATAGGCGCAAAGGTAATGTTTTCAAGAACTGTCATGTGTGGGAAAAGGTTAAAGTGTTGGAATACCATTCCAATATCCTCACGAACTTTATCGACATCAGTTTTTGGGTCAGAAAGTTCATAACCATCAACGATAACTTTCCCACTTGTGATTGTTTCAAGTAAGTTGAGGGTACGTAGGAATGTTGATTTTCCTGAACCTGAAGGACCAATAATACAAACAACATCACCTTCGTGGAACTGAGTTGTGATTCCTTTTAAGACCTCATTATTTCCATAAGATTTGTGCAAATCTTGTACATCAATTTTTAATTCTGCCATTATTTAAGCCTCTTTTCTAGACGTTTTGCTAAACGTGTCAAAAGGGTAATCATTACAAGGTAGATAACTGCTAGGATAGCATACACACGGAAAGATTGGTAATTACGAGCAATGATAATTTTACCAGTTTGGAAGAGTTCAACAAGACCAATTGCTGATACGATAGTTGTATCTTTCAATGAAATAACGAATTGGTTGATGAAGTTTGGTAGCATTAGGCGAATAGCTTGTGGCAAGATGATTTTTTGCATTGTCTTACCATATGAAATACCCAAGCTACGGCTGGCTTCCATTTGACCTTGAGGAACAGCCTCAATACCACCACGTACGATTTCTGCAATGTAAGCACCGCCGTTAAGCGAAAGCGCAATAGTAGCTGCAACGAAATCGTTAATTGGACTTTGTCTGCCAGTGATGGATTCGAGAAGGTTTGGAATTCCCCAGAAGATAAAGGCAGCTACAATCATCAATGGGATACCACGTACGATGTCAACAAAGACAGCTGAAATAGTACGAAGAACTTTGTTTGGCGCAACAGCCATCATACCAAAGATAATACCAATAACCATAGCAATTGCAAATGAAATCAGTGTTAAGCTAAGTGTTTTTCCTAAACCTGCAAGTAATTGTGAATAGTTATTTTTGAGGAGTCCCCAGATTGTTGTTTCATCAACAGTTGATGAACTTGAGCTTGAACTATCACTTGTATCAAGGTATTTATTGACGATTTCGTCGTATTCGCCAGATTCAACCAAGGCAGCAAGACCGTTGTTGAACATTTCAATCAATTCTGGGTTAGAACCTTTGCTAACGGCAAATCCGTATTCACCGGATTTTTCCCCAGCGATAGGTGTTTCAAAGTCACGTCCTTGTTGGATAGCGTAGAGGAGAACGGCTTCATCATCCATTAAGGCATCAATAGAACCAGAGTTTAAGCTGTCATACATTGTTGAGGCTTCGTCAAAAGCTTTCAAGGTATAACCGTATTCGTCAGCGTGTTCAGATAACCATGTGTAAGATGATGTTCCGTTTTTAGCTCCGACAGTTAAGCCTTTTAAATCACTATAACTTTTAACGCTGCTACCAGATTTTACAGCAAGTAAGATATTTGAAGTGTAGTAAGCATCAGAGAAATCAAAAATTTCCTTACGAGCGTCTGTGATTGACATACCTGCTATGACCGCATCCGCTTGTCCAGCTTGAACCGCGTTAAGCGCAGCATCAAAACCAGGGTTAGAAATTTCAACGTTGAAACCTTGTTGTTCAGCGATAGCTTTAATCAATTCAACGTCGATACCTTCATATTCACCAGAATCATTTTGGTATTCAAATGGTGCGAAAGAAGAGTCCATGACGATTTTGTAAGTACTTTTAACGGGTGTAGCTTTAGCAGAAGCGTCTCCAGTTAATGTTAAGGTACTTGAAGCGGCTGAACTATTAGATGATGAGCTTGTTGAAGAAGATGTATATGAATCACCTAACCATTTTTGCATGATTTGGTCATAAGTACCGTCTTCTTTCATAGCAGCAAGGGCTTCGTTGAATTCATCAATCAAATATTCGTAGCTGCTTCCTTTTTTAACAGCAAAAGCGAAGCTTCCGATTGATTCTGCATCGATATTGATTTCATATGATTTTCCTTGATTGATAGCGTATTGAACAACTGGTGTGTCGTCCATCGCTGCATCAATAGAACCAGAATCAAGGCTGTTATTCATCAAATCGCTAGTATCAAATGTTTTGACAGTATAGCCATATTTATCAGCATGTTCGTCAAGCCAAGTTTGGGCAGCAGTACCATTTTTAACACCGACAGTTTTACCTTTTAATTGGCTATATTTTGAAATGGCTGTGTTACCACTTTTGGTGTAGATAACGATTGAAGTATCATAATAGGTATCAGAGAAAGTAAAGACTTTCTTACGTGCGTCAGTAACGGTTGTTCCTGCCATAAGAGCATCAGCTTGTCCCGCTTGAACAGCGTTTACTGCAGCATCAAAACCAGGGTAAGTTTGTTCGTAGTCCCATCCCTCGCGTTTAGCGACTTCTTTGATGATATCAACATCAATCCCTTTATAAGTTTGGTCTGAATCTTTAAATTCGAATGGGGCATAAGCTGTATCAGATACAATGCTAATTGTGTCTGCCTGAGCTTTGACACCAAACACAAAGAATACAGAGAATATTGCTAGCATAAGAGCTTTCAATTTGTGCTTCATGTTAGTCTCCTTTTGGTTAGAATAGTATTATTATACCAAAATTCAGACATTAAGGCAAATTTAAGAAATATGTGATGTTAGAAAATCTTACATGAAATACTATAATTTTAGCAATAATAGTCTAAAAATCCCTTTTTTACTGACTTGTGTTACAATAAGAGTAACAAATTTCAGTTTTGAGGATTATCATGATAGATAGAGTAGAGAACAATCAATTTAAATTAGTATCAAAATACCAACCGTCTGGAGACCAACCAGAAGCTATTGAGGCTTTGGTCGATAATATTGAAGGTGGGGAAAAAGCTCAAATTCTTCTTGGAGCAACAGGAACTGGTAAGACTTATACGATGAGTCAAGTTATTGCTAAGGTCAACAAACCAACGTTGGTCATTGCTCATAATAAAACTTTGGCTGGGCAACTTTATGGGGAATTTAAAGAATTTTTCCCAGACAATGCTGTTGAATATTTTGTGTCTTATTATGATTACTATCAACCAGAAGCTTATGTGCCTTCTAGCGATACTTATATTGAAAAAGATAGCTCGGTAAATGATGAAATCGATAAATTACGCCATTCAGCAACATCAGCCCTACTAGAACGTAATGACGTTATCGTAGTAGCGTCGGTATCGTGTATCTATGGTTTGGGGTCACCAAAAGAATATGCTGATAGTGTGGTTAGTTTGCGACCTGGGCAAGAAATATCACGTGACCAATTGTTAAACGATTTGGTTGACATTCAATTTGAACGAAATGACATTGATTTTCAACGTGGCCGTTTTCGTGTGCGTGGCGACGTTGTCGAAATTTTCCCAGCCAGTCGTGATGAGCATGCTTTTCGTGTGGAATTTTTTGGTGACGAAATTGACCGTATTCGAGAAATCGAAAGTTTGACAGGTAAAGTTCTTGGTGAGGTGGAACATTTAGCGATTTTCCCTGCTACACACTTCATGACCAATGAGGAACATATGGAGCACGCCATTCACAACATTTTGGAAGAAATGGAAGAGCAGGTCAAGCAGTTTGAGGCAGAAGGAAAGTTGATAGAAGCGCAGCGTATTCGCCAAAGAACAGAATACGATGTTGAAATGCTTCGTGAAATGGGCTATACAAATGGTGTCGAAAATTATTCGCGTCATATGGACGGTCGTTCAGAAGGGGAGCCACCGTTTACCTTACTTGATTTCTTTCCAGAAGATTTCCTTATTATGGTTGATGAAAGTCACATGACCATGGGTCAAATCAAAGGAATGTATAACGGAGACCGTTCGCGTAAGGAAATGCTGGTTAATTATGGTTTTCGTTTACCAAGTGCGCTTGATAATCGTCCCTTGCGCCGTGAAGAATTTGAAAGTCATGTTCACCAAATTGTTTACGTGTCAGCCACCCCAGGGGATTACGAGCTGGAACAAACTGATACTGTTGTTGAACAAATCATTCGTCCAACTGGTTTACTTGACCCTGAAGTGGAAGTGCGTCCAACCATGGGACAAATGGATGATTTGCTCGGTGAAATCAATAGACGTGCTGAAAAAGGTGAACGCACTTTCATTACAACATTAACTAAGAAAATGGCAGAAGATTTGACCGATTACCTCAAAGAAATGGGTGTCAAAGTCAAGTATATGCATTCAGATATTAAAACGTTGGAACGTACGGAGATTATTCGTGATTTGCGTCTAGGTGTTTTTGATGTCTTGATTGGGATTAATTTGCTTCGTGAAGGAATTGACGTCCCAGAAGTAAGTTTGGTTGCCATTCTTGATGCGGACAAGGAAGGATTCTTGCGCAATGAACGTGGTCTTATTCAAACGATTGGGCGTGCAGCGCGAAACAGCGAGGGGCATGTTATCATGTATGCTGATAAGATTACAGAATCCATGCAAAAAGCCATGGACGAAACTGCGCGTCGTCGTGAAATTCAAATGCGTTACAATGAAGAACATGGTATTATTCCGCAAACAATCAAAAAAGATATTCGCGATTTGATTGCCATTTCGAAAAGTTCTGATACAGATGTCACAGAAGATATTCCAGACTACAATGCTATGACGAAAGCAGAACGTCAAGAGACCATTAAGAAACTTCAAAAACAAATGCAAGAAGCAGCAGAAATGCTCGATTTTGAACTTGCTGCCCAATTGCGTGATATGGTATTAGAATTGAAAGCCTTGGATTAGAATTGAGATTCATGTAAAAGTTCACTTTAGAACACCCTAAAAACAATTAATATTAAGTATTAGCGTAGAGAATAGAATTCGGAGGAAAATATGTCACGTGCACAGAGTGTGATTTTAACAAATATGTGCTTAATTGAGGATGGTCAGGGAAATGTTGTCATGCAGATTCGTGACCCAAAACGTTATCGTTGGTCTGGTTATGCGCTTCCTGGAGGGCATATTGAGCCACACGAAGGTTTGGTTGAGTCTGTTATTCGTGAAGTTAAGGAAGAAACTGGTTTGACGATTAACGATCCACAATTAGTAGGAATGAAACATTGGTACACTAAAGAAGATGAACGCTACCTTGTTTTCTTATATCGAGCTTCTGACTACGTCGGTGATATTCATTCGACTGACGAGGGCGAAATTAAATGGATTCCTCGCAAGGAATTACCAAAACTAGATTTAGCTTATGATATGCTCAATTTGCTTCGTGTTTTTGAGGAAGATGACCTCAACGAACTCTTTTACCGTGAACGTTTGAAAGATGATTTCTTACGCGAATTTTGGTAAGAAACAAAATTTTCTACTATAATTAATAATGTAGTAAAAATAAAACAGCTTGGAAGAATCGTTCTAAGCTGTTTTTGATAATTAATTTAGAAGGGGAAATGCTAGGTTTTAGATTATTTAACAGAACCGCCTGTAATACCTTCCACGTAGTATTTTTGCATAAACATGAAGAGCAATGTGATTGGAACAGCGATAAGAACTGAACCAGCAGTGAATGACATGAACCAGTCATTGATGGTATCTTGTTGCAACATTGAGAATAGGCCAATGGCAACAGTGTATTTACTTGTCGCATCACCTAGGATAACCTTAGCAAAGATGAAATCAATCCAAGGACCGATGAAAGCCATAAGCGCTGTGTAGACAATAATTGGTTTTGAAAGTGGGAGAGTGATTTTAAAGAAAATATCAGCGCGAGTAGCTCCATCGATCATGGCAGATTCATCGAGTGAGTAAGGAATTGTATCAAAGAATCCTTTAGCAATGTAGAATCCAAGTGCTGCACCAGCAGAGTAAACTAGGATAAGCGCAAGCAATGTTTGGTCAAGGTTGAATGCTTTTAAGATGTAGTAAACAGCAATCATACTCATGAAACCAGGGAACATATTAAGCACAAGTGCTAATTTCAAAAAACCATTGCGGTGTTTGAATTTGATACGACTAAGTGAGTATGCCATAGCAACGGTGATGAATGTTGAAATTACACAAGTAGCAGAAGCGACGAATAATGTATTCAAGAACCATTGCCCGAATGGAAAGGCATCTGAAGTAAATAGTTTAATATAATTATCTAGCGTCCAAGTTTTTGGAATGAAGTAGTTAACGTATGCTGTTCCTTCGCCACGGAAGCTAGTAAGAACAACCCAAACGATTGGAAAGAGCCAGATGATTGATAAAACAATCAATAAAATATAGACAAAAGTCAGTGTTAATCGTTTTTTGTTTTTCATTATTTAGCAACCCCTTCCTTGTAAGAATTTGTTCTTGTGTAAGCTAAGAGACTAAATACAGCAGAAAGAACAAAGATGAGAATACCGATAACAGAAGCAAGGTTGTAGTCAGCTGCAGTAACTGTTAAGTTGTAGAGCCAAGTAACAAGCAAGTCTGTGCTACCAGCTTGGTAGAAGTTAGAGTTAGTAGGACCACCACCAGTAAGAAGGTAGATAACGTTGAAGTTGTTGATGTTACCGATAAATTGTTGAATTAAGTTTGGCATCATCACAAGTAAGATTTGAGGGAATGTGATTGATTTAAAGATTTGGAATTTATTGGCACCATCGATTTCAGCGGCTTCAATTTGTTCTTGTGGAAGGTTCATGATAATACCTGAAGCGACAAGCATTGTGACAGGAATACCTACCCACATGTTAACGATGATGATTGAGAATTTAGCCCAAAGTGGATCTGACAAGAAAGGCAATGGGTTTGCAGCAGAGATAAGTCCGACTTTTTCAAGGAATGCATTGACTGGACCAGCATCACTGAGCAAGTTTCTCATGATAAGAAGAGAAATGAATTGTGGTACGGCAATTGTGATAACGAAGATTGTACGCCACATTTTTTTCAATTTCAAACCTTTAGTATTGATAATAAGTGCTAAGACAATACCAAAGAAGAAGTTTGTTACTGTAGCAAATACTGCCCAAATCAAAGTCCAAGAAAGAACTGGGAAGAATGTTCCTGCCATACGACCGTTAAAGATATTACCGAAGTTAGCAAGACCAACCCAGTCAAATAAACTTTTCGGTGGTAGGTGATTGTGGTCATAACTTGTGAAGGCCAAACAAATCATATAAATTAATGGCAAGATAGTGAAGAGAAGAACCCCAATCATTGGGACTGCCATCAAAGTCATGTGGAAACGACCGTTTGCCAATGTTTCAAAGTCTTCTTTAAAGGTAGGAACTTTCAAACCTTCTTTATCGATGACATAAATATTTCTAGCGCTCTTAAGGTTACACCAATAAATGTAAGCAAAGACAAGGCAGAAGATAAGAGAAGCAAGACCGAAAATAAGCATTAACATTGAGTTATCGCCATCAACAGCAACCTTCATCTTAATCCCATTGACGGTTTGTTCAACAAGACCTTGTTGGTGAGTTCCCAGAGTGATTAATCCTTGCAAGTTTGGAATAATCTGAGAGAAGAAAGTGATTAAGAAAAGAATCTCTGATAGTAAAAACAAACAACCTTTAATAATCTGTTTATGGTAAAGATTTGAGAATCCCATAATCAGAAATGACAGTTTGGTATCAAATTTTCCCTTTTTAAAAGCCTCAGTAACTGATACACTGTCAAAATAGTGTGAATTAGTCATACAAAACTCCTTTTATTAATCTTGTTGGAAGTCACTGCTAAAAATTTAATCTTAAAGTTCTTAGCAATAACTCCGACAAGAGTTTCCCTAAAAATAAAGTGGGGATGTAACTCCCCACTTTAGAACATCTTACTTAGCGTTAGCTAAATCTTTGTCAAATTGTTGCAATTTAGCGAGGTAGTCACCACTTTGAATTTTACCATTGTAGACATCGCTGAGAAGTGCAGCGCTTTCAGTCCAGAATGTAGTCATTTGACTAAGTTTAGGTGTAACAACTGTATAGTCAGATGATGACGCCATCTTGATGACTGCTTGTGCCAATTCGTTTGATTGAACGGTATCAGATTCTTGAACTTCTTTGTTTGCTGGGATGATGTTACGTCCTTCATAGGTAAATTGGTTTTCTTGGCTTTCAGCGCTAGTCAACATTGAAGCAAGTTTGTAAGAAGCAGCGATACGGTCTGTGTCAGAACCAGCAGGTGCTTGGTTTACAGCAAAAAGTTTAACACCAAGGAAAGCTTTTTGTTGAACAGTATTTCCACCGATTGTTACAGTAGGGTAAACAGCGATACCGAGATTTTCTTCACCGATAGCTTCTTGTGCAGCTGACAAATCCCATGGTCCTGTTTCGATCGCAGCAACGCTACCATCACCAAATTTAGACATAGCGTTTTCAGCTGTTAGGTTAACAAATCCGCTGTTTGAGTTTTGGTCTGAAATCCATTGAAGGACAGATACACCAGCTTCGTTACCCCAGTTTGTGCCATCAACTGTTTCACCGTCTTTTCCGAATAATGTGTCACCAACTGACATGAAAAGTGGGGCAGTAGCGTAAGCATTCATTGATTTGAAAGTAGCACCAAATGTAGCTTTGCTTGTAATTGTTTCATAGTTAGTAACATCCTCTTCAGAAAGTTTAGACTTATTATAGAAGAGAACTTGTGATTCAATACCGAATGGGAAGGCGTATGTTTTACCATTGTATTGAGCACCAGCAACTGCTTGGTCGGTATCGTTTTCAGCAATTTCGTTGGCATATTCTTCTGGAACTTCTTGAATAACACCAGATTCTACTAATTGACCAAGTTGGTCATGTGGGAGTGAAAAGACATCAGCAGCTTTTTCTGGGTCTTTTTTTACATTTTCTTGTGCTTTTGAATCGTTTGATTCAACAACTTTTACAGTGTAGCCAGATTCTTCTTCGAATTGTTTAACGACTTCTGAATAAGATTCTTTAGCGCCTGTTGGAACCCATAATTTAATAGTCTTGCTTGATGAAGAGCTTGAACTATTTGATGAGGAATTTGAGCAAGCGACTAATACGCTACCTGCGAGTGTAAGACCTGCACCAGCAAGGACCATTTTTTTCCATGTATTCTTCTTCATGATTTCCCCTCCTAGAGAAAGATTAGTAATATAATTGTTACACCTATATTATGCAACCGCTTGCAGATATTGTCAAGCGATTTTTTGAAAAAAATTTAGTTTTTAAACCCCAAAATGGTCATAAAAGCTTGATTTAAGCGATCTCATAACAATAAAAAATTTTTTGTCAAAAAAGTTGTAAGATATAAAGGCAAACAATTGCAGAAAATCTGCTTTTATGCATAATAGGGAGTAAAATAAGATTTTGCAAGTAAAATCTTGTCAGTACTGTAAATCTATTATAAAATGAAAAGTGAAAAGGAGACATAAATGGTTACAATAAAAGATGTAGCGGCTGAAGCTGGCGTGAATCCTTCAACAGTTAGCCGCGTTTTAAAAGATAATAAATCCATTTCTCAGAAAACAAAAGATAAAGTTCGGAAAGCGATGGCAGATCTTGGTTATGTGCCCAATGTTGCCGCGCAAATGTTAGCAAGCGGTTTAACTTATAACGTTGGTTTGATTTTTCCACCATTAATTACTCCAGATCGTTTGAATGAACCTTTCTTTATGCAAATTTTGTCAACAATTACAAGTGAAGCAAAGCTAAATGACTTTACGGTATCAATCGCAACAGGGATGACGGTTGATGAACTTGAAGAACAGGTTAAATTGATGTATCGTCAGAAGCGTGTTGATGGTTTTATTATCCTTTATTCTGACCCTGATGATCCTGTTCGTAAGTATTTAATGGACAATGACGTACCATTTGTTATCGTAGGAGCACCAGAAGGTTTTGAAAACGACATTACTTATATTGATAATGATAACCAATTAATGGGGAAAAAAGCAGTAGAATACCTTTACCAAAAAGGACATCGTGAGATTCTTTTTGTAACAGATGATTTAAAATCTGAAGTGTCATCAGAACGTTATTTTGGTTACCTACGTGGCATGGAGAAATTAGAGCTTGATAGCAATCCTGCACTCTTATTTGACCGTAGAGATCCTATGGTATTAGAAGAACTAATTCAAAAAATCGAAGAGAGCAAAGCAACCGCTTTAATTGTTATTGCAGATACGATTTCGGTTAGAATTACGCAGTTTTTATCTTATCATCAATTGAGTGTACCTGATGATATTTCGATTATTACTTTCAATAATTCAGCGTATTCAACCCTAGTTCACCCGTATTTAACAACCTTTGATATTAATGTTTCAAATCTTGGACGAATAAGTTTTAGAAGATTGGTAGAGTTGATTAAATCGCCTAAAACAGCTATTACTGAAAAAATTATTGTTCCATTTACGCTTAGAGAACGTGAAAGTGTACGCCAATTACACGTTGATGATTAACTAAAAAGGGTTTAACAGCTTTTTAGCTTTGTTTTAATACCCTATATCGCCTTATTAGCTAATAAGGTGATTTTTTTGTGAAAATTTTTTAAGAAAATAGTTGACTAGCGCAAACGGTTGCGCTATAATTTGCAATGTAAAGATAGTTGATAAAGGAGAAAACGTATGAAAAAACGTGCAAGTGGTGTATTGATGCATATCACATCGCTACCTGGAAAGCAAGGGGTGGGAACATTCGGACAAGAAGCCTATGACTTTGTTGATTTCTTAGTTGAAACTGACCAAACATACTGGCAAATTTTACCACTAACAACGACAAGTTATGGTGATTCCCCTTATCAATCGTTCTCAGCTACTGCGGGAAATACGCATCTGATCGACCTTGAACTCCTTAGTGAACAAGGTTACCTTGATAAAAAAGATTTTGAAACCGTTAATTTTGGTGATGATTTAGAATCTGTTGACTACGCTCGTATTTTTGAATTGCGCCGTCCTATTTTGGAAAAAGCAGTTAAAGCCTTCTTGAGTCAAAAGGAAAATATTGAAGCCTTAGCTGAATTTGAAAAAGATACGAGCTGGCTACAAGATTTTGCAGACTTCATAGCAATTAAAGAATTTTTTGATAACAAAGCTCTACAAGAATGGGATGATAAAGCGGCTGTTAGACGAGAAGAAAAAGCTCTTGAAACTTACCGTGCTAAATTAAAAGACGCTATTCTTTACCATAAAGTCACTCAATATTTCTTCTATCAACAATGGGCTAAACTCAAAGCTTATGCTAATGAAAATGGTATTGAAATTATTGGTGATATGCCAATTTATGTTTCAGCTGATAGTGTTGAAGTATGGACAATGCCTGAACTCTTCAAAGTAGATAGTGATAAAAATCCAATTTGCATTGCCGGTGTTCCTGCGGATGAATTCAGTGATGATGGTCAGCTCTGGGGAAATCCAATTTATGATTGGAAAAATCATGCTAAGACAAATTACGCTTGGTGGGTTTACCGTATTCAAGAAGGCTTCAAATTGTATGACCTTCTTCGTATTGACCATTTCAAAGGCTTCTCAGATTATTGGGAAATCCGTGGTGACTACGAAACAGCAAATGACGGTAGTTGGGAACCAGGTCCAGGACGTGCTCTATTTGATGTTGTCAAAGACGAACTTGGTGACCTTCCGATTATCGCTGAAAACCTTGGTTACATCGACGCAAAAGCTGAACAGTTATTGACAGATACAGCTTTCCCAGGCATGAAAATTCTTGAATTTGGCTTCTATGACACCGAAGGAAAGAGTATTGATGCTCCTCATAACTGTAATAAAAATAGCGTTGCTTATACAGGAACACACGATAATGAAGTTATCAACGGTTGGTATGACAACTTGACTGCCGAGCAAAAAGCATTTGTGAATGCTTACACTCACCGTAGTGACGATGAACCGATTACACAAGCTATGCTTCGGACATTGTTTGTGACTGTTAGTGATGTTGCGATTGCGACAATGCAAGATCTACTTGATAAACCAGCTGATAGCCGTATGAATATTCCAAATACTGTTGGTGGCAACTGGCAATGGCGTATGCTTAAAGAAGATTTGACAGATGAGCGCAAAGCTTTCTTGAAAGATATTACAGCACTTTACTGCCGCAAAAATACATTTAAAACGATAACTAAAGAAGAAAAGGCGACTAAAAATGACAACTAATTTCATAAACTATCTCCAATCAAAAGGGCAAATACTTGCTGAATTGAGCAATGAAGATATTTACGTAGCACTTTTACATTACGTTAAAGAATTGGCAGCTGAAAAACCAAAAAACACAGCAAAACGCAAAGTTTACTACATTTCTGCTGAATTCCTTATCGGAAAACTATTGTCAAACAACCTTATCAACCTTGGCATCTACAAAGATGTTAAAGCTGAATTAGCAGCAGCTGGTAAATCAATTGCCGAAGTAGAAGATGTTGAACTTGAACCATCTCTTGGTAACGGTGGACTTGGTCGTTTAGCATCATGTTTCATTGATTCGATGTCAACACTTGGTATTAACGGTGAAGGTGTTGGTCTTAACTATCACTGCGGACTTTTTAAACAAGTTTTCGTTGATAACCAACAAGAAGCAGAAGCTAACTACTGGATTGAAAAAGATTCATGGCTTGTTCCAACTGATATCAGTTATGATGTGCCATTTAAAGATTTCACACTTAAATCTCGTCTTGACCGTATCGATGTTTTGGGTTATAAACGTGACACTAAAAACTATTTGAACTTGTTTGATATTGACGGTCTTGATTATGGTTTGATTCATGATGGTATTTCATTTGATAAGACGGAAATCAAGAAAAACTTGACACTTTTCCTTTATCCAGATGATTCAGATAAGAACGGTGAATTGCTTCGTATTTACCAACAATATTTCATGGTTTCAAATGCGGCACAGTTATTGATTGATGAAGCTATCGAACGTGGGTCAAACTTGCATGACTTGGCTGATTATGCTTATGTGCAAATCAATGATACTCACCCATCAATGGTCATTCCAGAACTTATCCGTCTTTTGACTGAAAAACATGACATTGACTTTGACGAAGCTGTTTCAATCGTGAAAAATATGGTTGGTTACACTAACCACACTATCTTGGCAGAAGCGCTTGAAAAATGGCCTCTTGACTACCTTAACGAAGTTGTTCCTCATTTGGTAACAATCATTGAAAAATTGAATACATTGATTGCTAGCGAATACTCTGATCCAGCTGTTCAAATTATTGACGAAGCTGACCGTGTTCACATGGCACATATGGATATTCATTTCTCAACATCTGTCAATGGGGTAGCTGCGCTTCACACTGAAATCCTTAAAAACAGTGAGTTGAAACCGTTCTATGATATTTATCCTGAAAAATTCAACAACAAAACAAACGGTATCACATTCCGTCGCTGGCTTGAATTTGCCAACCAAGATTTGGCTGACTATATCAAAGAACTTATCGGCGATGACTACTTGACTGATGCGACTAAGCTTGAAAAATTACTTGCTTTTGCTGATGATGAAGCTGTTCATGCTGAATTGGCTGAAATCAAGCACAATAATAAACTTGCTCTTAAACGTTACCTCAAAGAAAATAAAGGTATTGAACTTGACGAAAACTCAATTATTGATACACAAATCAAACGTTTCCACGAGTACAAACGTCAACAAATGAATGCTCTTTATATTATTCATAAATACCTTGAAATTAAACGTGGTAATTTGCCAGAACGTAAGATTACTGTTATCTTTGGTGGTAAAGCAGCACCTGCTTACATCATTGCCCAAGATATCATTCACTTGATTCTTTGCTTGTCAGAAGTGATTAACAACGACCCAGAAGTTAACCAACACCTAAATGTTCACTTGGTTGAAAACTATAACGTTACCGTTGCTGAACACTTAATTCCTGCGACAGATATTTCTGAACAAATCTCTCTAGCATCAAAAGAAGCTTCAGGGACTGGTAATATGAAATTCATGCTCAACGGTGCATTGACTCTTGGTACAATGGACGGTGCCAATGTTGAAATTGCTGAATTAGCAGGAATGGATAATATTTATACATTTGGTAAAGATTCTGATACTATCATTGATCTTTATGCAACGGAAGGTTATATATCAACTGATTACTATGAAAATGACCCAGTTATCAAAGAAGCTGTTGACTTCATCGTTAGTGATGAATTAGTGAAACATGGTAACGCAGAACGTCTTGAGCGTCTTTACAATGAATTGATTAACAAAGACTGGTTCATGACTTTGATTGACCTTAAAGAATACATTGCTGTTAAAGAACAAATGCTTGCTGATTACGAAGACCAAAAAGTTTGGATGACAAAAGTCGTTAAAAATATTGCCAAAGCTGGTTTCTTCTCATCAGACCGTACAATTGAACAATACAACGGCGAAATCTGGCACAGCAACTAAGACAATAACGCGCAATGTGAAAATACAAAAAAGGCTGATTTCTCAGCCTTTTTGCTATTCTATACAGAAATAATGTAAAAATGTTGAATTTTTATAAATTTACAGGTTGACAAATGTATAAATATTAAATATAATGTATTTATATCAAAAAGAAAAGAGAAAATGATTATGAAGGTAAGTAAATTATTTGGTGGTTTAGCAGTAGCGGCGGCTTCGCTTTTCCTATTGTCAGCTTGTGGTTCTAGCAGTTCAGAAGATACATCAGTATCAGATATCAAAGACAAAGGAACACTTGTTGTTGCGTTGAACCCAGAGTTCGCTCCGTTTGAATTTAAAACATTGGTGGACGGCAAAGATACTATTGTTGGGGCTGATGTTGAGATTGCTAAAGCTATTGCAGAAGAACTTGGTGTGGATGTCAAATTTTCATCAATGTCATTTAATAACGTTCTTGCGAGTCTTCAATCTGGCAAAGCAGACATTGCCATTTCAGGAATTTCAGCAACAGAAGAACGTAAGAAAGCTTATGATTTCTCAGATCCTTATTATGAAGCTGAGAATGTTGTTCTTATCAGAAAAACAGATGTTGATAAATATACAGATACAGACTCTTTAGACGGTCTATCAGTTGGTACTCAAAAAGGAAGTATCCAAGAAACAGTTGCTTCTGAACAATTAGCAGGTGCAAAAGTCGTTTCATTGACACAAAACAGTGAAATGATTAACGAATTAAAAAATTCACAAATTGAAGCAGTTGTCCTTGAAAAACCAATTGCCGAAGGTTATGTGGCAAATAACAGTGACCTTACTATTGCAGGTATCACGTTAACGTCAGATGATGCTGATGCCTACGCTGTTGCTCTTCCTAAAGGCAGTACAAAATTAACTAAGAAAGTTAATAAAGTTATCAAGGAATTAAAAGAATCTGGAAAAATTGATCAGTTCATTCAAAATGCTTATGAATTATCAGTAAGTGACTCTAGCGATTCTAGTGCTTCTGACGACTAAGATACTCTTGGTGTAGATGTAGATTTTTCGCTAATGTCATTTAACAATGTATTGGCTTCGGTGACCTCTGGGAAAGCAGATATTGCAATCGCAAGAGTTTCAGTAACGGACGAACGTAAGAAAGCTTATGATTTTTCGGACGCTTACTATGAGGCTGAAAATGTTGTCATCATCAAAAAATCGGACGAGGCAACCTATACCACACTTGAAAGTTTGGCAGGAAAAGCAGTTGGTGCGCAAAAAGGTTCAATCCAAGAAAACATTGCGAAAGACCAATTGCCAGATTCGAGCCTCGTTTCCTTAACATCAAACGGCGAAATGATTAATGAATTGAAAAATAATCAGCTTCAAGCAGTTGTTTTGGAGAAAGCTATTGCTGAAGGTTACGTTTTACAAAATGATGATTTGATGATTGCAGATATGACCTTGAAATCAAACGATATAGATGCTTATGCGGTCGCATTGCCGAAGGAACAGGCCAAGATTTAATTGATACCGTCAATAACGTTGTCAAAAAAGCCAAAGGTTCTGGTGATTTTGATGCTTGGCTTGAAAAAGTAGCGACTTACACACAAAGTAGTTCAAGTTCAGATGAATAATGTCAAGACTGAGAGTTTTTTACTCCCAGTTTTTATGTCATCATGGTAAAATGATGATAGTAATAGAAAGTTCGTGAGGTTTGAGATGAAATTACCACGTTTTGGCGTTGAAGAATGGCTCAATGTCCATGAAAAGGAAGCAGTCTATGATATTGCAGGCGTTTCGATTGAGGCGCTAACCTTGCAGGAATTATTTGAATTGACTGGCGTTTCGCAAGAAGAATTTTACCAAGAATTATTAACTAAAAAGTTAAATTATGGTTGGATTGAAGGCTCACCTGACTTTAAAAAAGCAGTTAGTAATCTCTACCATTCTGTATCAGAAAGTCAGATTCTTCAGACGAATGGGGCGACGGGAGCGAACATGTTGGTTTTATATGGATTGATTGAACCGAAAGACCATGTGATTTCTATCTATCCAACTTACCAGCAGTTGTACGATATTCCGAAATCATTGGGAGCCGAAGTTGACCTTTGGCAAGTCAAAGAGGAAAATGATTGGTTGCCTGATTTAGATGAGTTGCGCCAGTTGATTCGCCCAAATACTAAAATGATTTGCATTAATAATGCCAATAATCCAACAGGAGCTGTTATGGACGATGAGTATCTGCAGGAGTTAGTTGCGATTGCTAAATCGTGTGGTGCTTATATTTTGGCAGATGAGGTTTATTGTTCGTTTACGACTAAAAGAGTTTCCTCTATTGTAGATTTATATGATAAGGGAATCTCGGTTAATAGTCTCTCAAAAACATTTTCACTACCTGGCATTCGTGTTGGTTGGGTAGCAGCTTGTGGTGAGGTGACTGATATTTTACGAGGGTATCGAGATTACACCATGATTTGTGCTGGTATTTTTGATGATATGGTAGCTAGTTTAGCGCTCAAACATAGGGAAGCTATTTTGGCACGAAATCGCCATATTATCAGAGAAAATTTGGCAATTCTTGACCAATGGATTGTCTCAGAACCCAAAGCGTCTTACATTCGTCCTGCTGAAGTGCCGACATCTTTTGTTAAGCTTGATGTTAATGTTCCAATCGAAGCATTTTGCTTAACGTTATTGCAAAAATATGGTGTTCTATTGGTTCCAGGAAATCGTTTTGACAGAGAAGGCTATGTTCGTTTAGGCTATTCTTGCCAGCAAGAAACACTAAAACAAGGCTTGCAGTTATTATCTGCATGTTTGAAAGAATTTTAAGGAAATGCCGTAAAATACGAGCAATTCACAAAATGAATTTTTATTCAAAAAATCGTTGACGTATTGCAAAAAAATAGCTAAAATAGAGATAAGTTTAAGAGAAAAGAGAATAAATATGAAAATCAAAAAAATATTTTTAGGGATTCTTGCGCTTATTTCTGTGCTGACGTTAGCTGCTTGTGGCTCGTCATCAAATGAAAATTTACAAGAAAAAATTGTCAAAAAAGGAAAATTAGTCGTGGCTATCAGCCCAGACTACGCCCCGTTTGAGTTCAAGGCTTTGGTTGATGGCAAAGATACCATTGTTGGTGCTGATGTGGAATTGGCACAAGCTATTGCTGATGAACTTGGTGTCGAGTTAGAACTATCATCAATGAGTTTTGATAATGTTCTTTCAAGTCTTCAAACAGGAAAAGCTGACATGGCAATCTCTGGTTTGTCTTATACTGAAGAACGTGCCAAAGTCTATGACTTTTCAGATGCCTATTATGAGACTGAAAATGCTATCTTAGTTAAAGCGAGTGATGTTGATACTTATACATCAGTTGACAGTTTGTCAGGTTTAAAAGTGGCAGTGCAAAAAGGAACGATTGAAGAAGGTTTGGCAAAAGATCAACTATCAGATTCTAACATTGTTTCGTTAACAGCTATGGGCGAAGCTATTAATGAATTAAAATCTGGTCAAGTTCAAGCTGTCGATTTGGAAAAACCAGTCGCAGAAGGTTACCTTTCACAAAATTCTGACTTAGCCCTAGCAAGCTTTGCTCTTGAAACAGGCGAAGGTGATGCCAAAGCAGTAGCTATGCCAAAAGATAGCGGCGAATTGGTAAAAACGGTTAACAAAGTCATCAAAAAATTAGCCAAAGAAGATAAATACAAACAATTCATTTCAGATGCAGCTCAACTCACAGGTGATGCGGTTGATGAAGACGAATAAGAAAGGGAGTGAGACAGAAATCAGTAGTTTCGTAGAAACTTGATTTTCAGCAAGTCTTAATTTCTTATTGCTGAGTAAAACAATTCATTGAATTGTTTTACTCTCACCCTCCGAATAGCTTAAAAGGGTGGGGAAACTTTTGAGGTGGAAGATAAAGTCAAGTGAAGCTTGACATCCAAAAAGAGGGTTATAAAAGCTGATTTGTCAGCGTGTTAGAATCTACTTAGTCGCTGCGCTTTGCAATTGTGACTCAATAATAGAGGAGGGTGGGAACTTTTTGTCTCAACCTCTTTTATATCCCTCCCCCCAAAAAAACGACCACCATTGGCAGTCGTCTTTTAGGAGATTATGAAAAAGAAAAGTTTTAGAATTGTTAATATATGGCGAGAAAGCCTTAAAAAATCATAAGCATGGTGAAAATTTTACCGAAAATATTTTTTAAAATTTTTATGGCATTTTAATGCGTGTAAGGATTGACTTTTTTTGATAAATTAGGTATCCTATTAGGGAACGTGTAAATGTTACAATATCTTGAGGAGGTGAAACATATGTCAAAAACAGTAGTACGTAAAAACGAATCGCTTGACGATGCACTTCGTCGTTTCAAACGTTCTGTGACTAAAGCTGGGACTCTTCAAGAATCACGTAAGCGTGAATTCTACGAAAAACCTTCTGTAAAACGTAAACGCAAATCAGAAGCAGCTCGCAAACGTAAAAAATTCTAATTAAATTTAGATACAAGAAAAGAGGCGCCAAGCGTCTCTTTTTATTACTCTAGATTGAAAAATTATTTTTCTTTCAACAAATCGCGGATTTCTGTAAGAAGTTCTTCTTGTGTAGGTGTAGTTTCTTCTTCCACTTCATCGTATTTTTTACCAAAATCAGAAGCAGCCTTAGCGGCTTTGACGATGAAGAAGAGGGTTGTACCAACAATTAGAAAATTAATAATAGCGCTTAAGAAACTACCATAGGCAACACCATGCCAAGAAAGCTCTGCAATTTTTTCCACACCAGCAGCTTTCAAAGCAGGGTTAAGAAAAAGTGGAGTGATAACATCTTCAACAAGCGATGTTACAATAGCGTTGAAAGCTGCACCAATAACAACAGCGACAGCAAGGTCAAGGACATTGGCCTTGAATAAAAACTTTTTGAGTTCTTTAATCATAGAAAACCTCCTAAATGAAACATTAACAGCACTATTCTATCAAAAAAAGTATACAAAAAGCAGTTATTTGTCTGGAAATTTGAATAAATCTATTATTTATTTAGAGAAATATTCAAAAATGATATTCTTATTCATTAAATACTAATTTTGAGCACTTCAGTAAAAATACTTTTTATACTGGAAATAGTTTTGTTGAAATGAAAATATCAAGAAACTAAAATGAAAAAAGATTTCGATTTTCTAAAATCATTGCAACTATTCGGAGCTTTAGATTTACAAATGCTGCTCAAAATGTTATAATGAAATACAAAACTAAAATGGGGTTAGTGCGTGGAGGTGATCTTTTGGCAATTGACAAAGAATTAATTTCCGAGATAAAAAATAGCGTTAATATTGTTGATGTTATTGGCGAGGTGGTTAGTCTTACACGTGCTGGTCGCAACTATATTGGGCTTTGTCCATTTCACAAGGAAAAAACGCCATCTTTTAATGTCATAGAAGACAAGCAATTTTTTCATTGTTTTGGTTGCGGAAAATCTGGTGATGTTTATAAGTTTTTGGAAGAATATCGTCAGGTTAGCTTTTTAGAAAGTGTTCATCTGGTAGCTGAGCGCGCTGGAATCTCTTTGAAAATTGATGTTCAACAGACGCAAACAAAGCCACAAAGTCCTAATCAGATATTGATTGACATTCATAAAGATGCGGCTAAGTTTTACAATGCTGTTTTAAAGACAACAAAAGAAGGGCAAGAAGCAAAAAGATATCTAGCGCAACGTGGTTTGACAGATGAGCTGATTGATTATTTTAATATTGGATTGTCGCCAAACGAACCTGATTTTTTATATCAATCTCTAGCGAAACGCTATGATGAGAATGTTTTGATGGGTTCAGGTCTTTTTAATTTGTCCGAAAGAACAAATCATGTTTATGATGCTTTTCAAAATCGGATTATGTTTCCGTTGACCGATGACAGTGGCCAGATTGTTGCATTTTCGGGACGGATTTGGACCAAAGAGGACCTTGAAAATAAGCAAGCAAAGTATAAGAATACTCGTTCTACAGCGCTGTTCAATAAGTCGTATGAACTTTATCATTTAGATAAAGCTCGTCCAGTAATGTCGAAAAAACATGAAGTCTATTTGATGGAAGGTTTTATGGACGTTATTGCTGCCTACCGTGCTGGTATTGAAAATGCTGTCGCTTCTATGGGAACGGCATTGACCCCAGATCATGTTAGACATCTGAAGCGTTACACCAAAAAAGTGATTTTGACTTATGATGGTGATAACGCTGGTCAAAATGCGATTGCCAAGTCTTTGGAACTTCTAAAAGACTTTAATGTTGAGATTGTGCGTGTTCCTGAGCAAATGGATCCTGATGAATTTATCAAAAAAAATTCACCACAAGCTTTGGCAAATTTGCTTGAGAATAACAGGATAAGTAGTACAGAATTTTTTATTCATTATTTGAAACCTGAAAATAACGATAATCTCCAAGCTGAGATTGCTTATGTCGAGCAAATTTCAAAAATTATTGCGCAATCGCCGTCAATTACAGCACAAAATTCGTATATTAATATGGTCGCTGATTTATTGCCTGACTTTGATTACTATCAAGTCGAGCAATCGGTAAATAGTGAACGTCTGCAAAGTCGCTCAAATATGCAAGCAGAAGTAGTTAAGCAACGAGCGACTGTTGTAGAATTACCTATGTCTAAGAATATATCTGCAATTATCAAAGCAGAAAGTCAGTTAATGCACCGACTTTTGACACACGATTATCTCCTCAATGAATTTAGAAATCGTGGCGAATTTATCTTTGATACCCAAGAGTTGCAAGTTTTGTATGATTTATTAGTGCAGCAAGGTGAGGTGAATTCCTATGATTTGGCGCAACTTGATGACCAAACGTGCCAGATGTATTATCGCGTGTTGGAGGAAAATTTACCAGACGAAATTGCGAATAATGAAATAGAGGAAATTATTGACAAGCGTGATCAGCTTCTTCAAGAAAGAGATTTGCAAAAGCAAAGTAAACTCATTCGTGAGTCTAGCAATCTTGGAGATGTCGATGCAGCTTTAGCGGCTTTGGAAAATCTCATTGCCCAAAAAAGAAATATGGAATAGAGGAAAATATGGCAAAAGAAAAAGAAATTACAACCTTTAATGTTCAAGTTGCAGAATTTATTCGTAATCACAAAAAGAACGGCACTGCCGTCGATGATGAAGTAACTGAAAAATTAGTTATTCCATTTTCATTAGATGCCGATCAAATAGATGACCTTTTGGAACGTTTGACAGATGGTGGTATTTCAATTACGGACAAAGAAGGAAATCCATCAACAAAATACATCGTTGAAGAACCAAAACCAGAAGAATTGACAGACGAAGAATTGCTTGGTAGTAATTCCGCCAAGGTTAATGATCCAGTTCGTATGTACCTCAAAGAAATTGGTGTTGTGCCATTGCTCACTAGCGAGGAAGAAAAAGAATTGGCTGTTGCCGTTGCTACTGGTGACCTTCAAGCAAAACAACGTTTGGCTGAAGCTAACTTGCGTTTGGTTGTTTCAATTGCAAAACGTTACGTTGGGCGGGGTATGCAATTTCTTGACCTTATTCAAGAAGGAAACATGGGATTGATGAAAGCTGTTGATAAATTTGACTACTCAAAAGGATTCAAATTCTCGACCTATGCAACATGGTGGATTCGTCAGGCTATCACACGTGCTATTGCTGACCAAGCTCGTACGATTCGTATTCCTGTTCACATGGTTGAAACTATTAATAAACTTGTTCGTGAACAACGTAATCTCCTTCAAGAACTTGGTCAAGACCCAACACCTGAACAAATTGCGGAGCGTATGGATATGACACCTGACAAAGTTCGTGAAATTTTGAAAATTGCTCAAGAACCTGTTTCATTGGAAACACCAATTGGTGAAGAAGATGACAGTCATCTTGGTGATTTCATTGAAGATGAAGTTATTGAAAATCCAGTAGATTACACAACTCGTGTCGTGCTTCGTGAACAATTGGACGAAGTTTTGGATACGTTGACAGACCGTGAAGAGAATGTTTTACGTTTGCGTTTTGGTCTTGATGATGGTAAAATGCGTACATTAGAAGATGTTGGTAAAGTTTTCAATGTGACGCGTGAACGTATTCGTCAAATTGAAGCCAAAGCTCTTCGTAAACTACGCCACCCAAGCCGTAGTAAACAACTCCGTGATTTTATCGAAGATTAATTATTAATTGTGAGGTTCGCTTGTGTCAGGACAAAAATATACTGAAGAAGAAGTAGCAAAAATTAAAGACCGTATTCTTGAAGCTTTGGAAATGGTTATTGACCCAGAATTGGGCATTGATATTGTCAATCTAGGTCTTGTTTATGAAATACGTTTTGAGCAAAATGGTCATACTGAAATTGATATGACATTGACGACAATGGGGTGTCCACTCGCTGACCTTCTTACAGATCAAATTCATGATGTGATGCGTGAAATTCCAGAGGTAACAAATACCGAAGTGAAGTTGGTTTGGTACCCAGCTTGGACGGTAGATAAGATGAGCCGCTACGCTCGCATTGCTTTAGGGATTAGATAACTATTAACGAACAGTAAAAGACCGGCAATCGTTAGATTGTTGGTCTTTTTTATAAATAAATATAATTTTTTATTGAATATGAATTAGTGGCAATTCGGATGTTTATTGGTATCATATCGAAAATATGCCTAGTAATACAAACTTTAATAATGTTCTTAAAATGAAAGAGCAAACAGCTATTTCGTGTGGAAAACATGATTCTGAAAAAGAAAAATATAATTAAGGAGGAGTGAAGCTATCCTCTTTTTCTAGTGCTTTTTCTGAAAAAATAGTGTAAAATATTAGGGAATGAATTTAAAGGAGTTCTAACATGATTTTAGTTACAGGTGCCAATGGGCAATTAGGAACAGAATTACGCTATTTATTAGATGAACGTGGTGAAGAGTACGTGGCGGTTGATGTTGCGGAAATGGACATCACAAACGCTGAAAAAGTTGATGAAGTATTTGCGCAAGTAAAACCCACACTTGTTTACCATTGCGCGGCTTATACAGCCGTTGATGCTGCCGAAGATGAAGGTAAAGAACTTGACTATGCTATCAACGTAACAGGTACAGAAATTGTTGCCAAAGCAGCTGCTAAATATGGTGCAACTCTTGTTTACATTTCAACTGACTACGTTTTTGACGGAAAGAAACCAGTTGGTCAAGAATGGGAAGTTGATGATACACCAGACCCTCAAACAGAATACGGACGTACAAAACGTCTTGGTGAAGAAGCTGTTGAAAAATACACTGATAGATTCTACATCATCCGTACAGCTTGGGTATTTGGTAATTATGGTAAGAACTTTGTTTTCACAATGCAAAACCTTGCCAAAACACATGATACATTAACTGTTGTCAATGACCAACATGGTCGTCCAACATGGACTCGTACTTTAGCTGAATTTATGACTTATTTGACAGAAAATCAAAAAGAGTTTGGTTATTATCATTTGTCAAATGATGCTGCCGAAGATACAACTTGGTATGATTTCGCAGTGGAAATCTTGAAAGATACTGACGTTGTGGTGAAACCAGTTGATTCAAGTCAGTTCCCAGCTAAAGCAAAACGCCCACTTAACTCAACAATGAGCCTTGCTAAAGCTAAAGCAACTGGTTTTGTTATCCCAACATGGCAAGAAGCTTTGCAGGAATTTTACAAACAAGACGTTAAAAAATAATAATTGTTCATCGCAGTTCCAAAACATGATTATGGGGTTAGGAGATTTTCTAACCTCATTTTTGATTGTGACGCCCTAGGTGCTTTTGCAGTATTAAAAATTGTACAATTAATCACATTCTGTTGCTTTGACTTTCCTTTTTTCTTTCGCCAGCTTATGTAAATTATGGTATAATAAAAGCGATTGTATTTTAGAATGGAGAAGTGTGCCATGCAACATGTGTTCATCATCGGAAGTCGTGGATTACCAGCAAAATACGGTGGTTTCGAGACTTTTGTTGAGGAGTTGGTAAAAAATAAGCAGAGCGCAGACATTGTTTATCATGTGGCTTGTTTGAGTGACGATAAGCATCAAACGCACTTTAGCTATGAAGGCGCGGATTGCTTTACCATCAAGGCACCTAAGATTGGTCCTGCTCGGGTCATCGCTTATGATATGATGGCTATTAAGTATGGACTTCAAATGGTAAAAAAAGAGCGTATTGAACACCCTATTTTTTATATTTTGGGAAATACGATTGGTGCTTTTATCGTGCCCTTTGCTAAGAAAATTCACGCTGTCGGTGGTAAAGTTTTTGTCAATCCCGATGGTTTGGAATGGAAACGATCTAAATGGTCAAAACCTGTTCAAGCTTATTTAAAATATGCTGAAAAATCAATGGCTAAAACGGCTGATTTGGTGATTTCAGATAATGTCGGTATTGAAACTTATATTCAGGAGTCTTATCCAGAAGCTAAGACACGATTTATTGCTTATGGAACCGACTTGACAAAGTCAAGTTTGACTGCTGATGATTATAAGGTTAGAAAATGCTTTGAAAACTGGCAAACAAAGGAAAATGGCTATTACTTGATTGTCGGACGATTTGTTCCAGAAAATAACTACGAAACAGCAATCCGAGAATTTATGAAATCAAATACTAAGCGTGATTTGATTATCATTTGTAACCATAAGAACAACCCTTATTTTGACAAATTGAAACGGTTGACAAATTTTGAAAGAGATAAACGTGTGAAGTTTGTTGGAACAGTTTATGACCGTGATTTGTTAAATTATATCCGAGAAAATGCATTTGCCTACATTCATGGACATGAAGTTGGAGGAACAAATCCAGGTCTGCTTGAAGCTCTAGGACATACTAAACTTAATCTTGTCCTTGATGTTGATTTCAATAAATCAGTAGCTGATGCAAGTGCTTTTTATTGGAATAAAACCTCTGGTAATTTATCATGTTTGATAAATGATGCAGATGGTCATTATGATTTTACAGAATATGGAAACCGTGCCCGTGCGATTGTTAAACAAAATTACACATGGGAAAAAATAGTAGGAGAGTATGAGGAACTGTTTTTAAATGAAAATTAATATTCTCATGTCCACCTACAATGGTGAACAATTTTTGGCTGAGCAGATTAAAAGTATTCAAAAACAAATAGTCAAAGACTGGACATTATATATCCGAGACGACGGCTCTAGCGACCGCACACCAGAAATTATTCAGCAATATGCTCAAAAGGATTCACGTATTGTCTTTATCAATGCTGATAATCGTGAAAATTTTGGTGTCATTAAAAACTTTTATACGCTTTTAAAACATAGCAAAGCTGACTATTATTTCTTTTCTGACCAAGATGATATTTGGTTGGAAGATAAATTAGCAGTGACTTTAGCTGAAGCTGAAAAATATAGCAATGACAAACCGTTACTCGTTTATACGGATTTAAAAATTGTTGATAGAGAGCTAAACGTTTTGCATGAAAGCATGATTAAAACACAGTCTGACCATGCCAATACTACGCTAGTTCAAGAATTAACCGAAAATACGGTAACTGGTGGAACAGCGATGATCAATCATGCTCTTGCCGAGCTTTGGACAACAACGGATAATCTCTTAATGCATGACTGGTATTTAGCATTGATTGCTAGTGCCTTGGGACATTTGGTTTACCTTGATTACCCAACAGAATTGTATCGTCAGCATGACGCTAATGTTCTTGGAGCAAGAACATGGTCCAAACGGATGAAAAACTGGTTAAAACCACATAAACTCGTTGAAAAATATTGGTGGTTAATTGATGCCAGTCAAACACAAGCGCGTTTTCTGCTAGACTTAAATTTATCACCAGAAAACAGAGAAATAGTTGAAAACTTTACAACTATTATGGATAAATCATTGTCTCAGCGTATTCACACTTTAAACAAATATGGCTTACGTAAGAACAGAAACTTCCATACGCTTGTCTTTAAAACACTAATTATTACCAAATTTGGTTATAGGAGAAATAAATGAAATTTTTTAGTAAAGAAAATAAAATCTTATTAAAAGAGATGGTAAAAACAGATTTTAAACTTCGTTATCAAGGAAGTTTAATTGGGCATTTATGGTCAATCTTAAAACCATTGATGCTCTTCACAATCATGTACTTGGTATTCGTTCAGTTCTTACGATTCGATGATGGAACACCACACTATGCAATTAGTTTGTTAATCGGTATGGTGACATGGAACTTCTTTTCTGAAGCAACCAATATGGGGATGATGTCTATTGTATCTCGAGGTGATTTATTACGTAAATTAAACTTTTCCAAAGAGATTATTGTTATTTCATCAGTAGTAGGAGCAGCGATTAATTATGGTATTAACCTGATTGTTGTATTTGTTTTTGCATTAGTCAATGGGGTGACAGTCTCTTTCGGTTGGTTAACTATCTTCCCTCTCTTTATAGAGTTATTCCTATTTTCAGCGGGTATCGCCTTTGTACTTGCTACTCTATTTGTGAAATATAGAGATATTGGTCCTATCTGGGAAGTAGTGATGCAAGCTGGTATGTATGCGACACCGATTATTTATTCACTTACATTTATTTTGCAACGTGGTCAAGTCACAGTTGCAAAATTGATGATGCTAAATCCATTAGCACAAATTATTCAAGATATGCGTCACTTTATCATATTTTCAGGAAGTATGCGTGGCTGGGATTTGATTGGCCATAAATTTATCGCTATTATTCCTTATGTCCTTCCACTCTTTGTATTTGGAATTGGTTATTATATTTTCCATAAAAATGCTAAAAAATTCGCGGAGATTTTATAATGTCAGATAAAAAAATAGCAGTAAAAGTTGATCATGTTAGTAAATATTTTAGATTGCCAACAGAAGCAACTCAAAGCTTACGTACAAATCTAGTTAATTATTTTAAAGGTATAAAAGGTTATCGTGAACAACATGTCTTAAAGGATATTGACTTTGAAGTAGAAGAAGGAGATTTCTTTGGGATTGTTGGACGAAATGGTTCAGGGAAATCAACCCTTTTGAAAATTATTTCTCAAATTTATGTTCCTGAACAAGGGAAAGTTACTGTAAATGGTAAAATGGTATCTTTCATTGAACTTGGTGTTGGATTTAATCCAGAACTAACAGGACGTGAAAATGTTTATATGAATGGCGCTATGCTTGGATTTACAACTGAAGAAGTAGATGCCATGTATGATGATATTGTTGAATTTGCAGAACTTGAGGAGTTTATGAATCAAAAACTCAAGAATTATTCAAGTGGTATGCAAGTTCGTCTAGCCTTTTCAGTAGCTATTAAGGCTCAAGGTGACGTACTTATCCTTGATGAAGTCCTTGCAGTTGGTGATGAAGCTTTCCAACGTAAATGTAATGATTACTTTATGGAACGTAAGGAAAGTGGCAAGACCACAATTCTTGTAACTCACGATATGGGAGCAGTTAAGAAATATTGCAATAAAGCAATTTTAATTGAAGATGGTTATATTAAAGCAAAGGGTGAACCACGTGATGTTGCCAACCAGTATAGCTATGATAATACTGAAAAGGCTATAACATCACATGATTCAGAAACAACTTCAACTATTACGGTGGTTGATAATTTAGCTTTGACATTATTATCTGAAAAGCGCTCAACTCCTAGTGAGCCTATTAGATTTAAACTTGAATTTGATGTATTGGAGGACTTAAAAACGTATATTGCAATTTCATTAACTGACATTGATCGTAATATATGGATTTATAACGATAACACAATGAACCAATTGACAGTTGGGAAGGGACACTATGAAGTTGAATACAATTGTTCTTTAGCTCATTTAAATGATATTAAAGTTAAGTTGGAAGTAACAATCCGTGATGAAGATAATCAGGTTTTGGCATTTCTACCAGTTCAAGATATTCCAATTATTGTTCTCAATCGTGATGATTTAGACGAAGAAGATGAATCTGCAAAAGATTCAGCTACAGGATTATTACAACGGAATGGTAACTGGAAATTTTCTAAAAACTAATGGGGACATACGAATGAAAGTTTCTATTATTTGTACTAATTTTAATAAAGGAAAGTGGATAGGAGAAGCGATAGAGAGCTTTTTGAAACAGGAAACTACATTTCCGTATGAAATTTTAATTGTTGATGATGCATCTACTGATGAATCTGTTAAAATTATTAAAAATTATGAAGAGAAGTTTCCAACTCTAATTACTGCTATCTACCATCAAAAAAATATTGGGATTACAAAAACTTGGAAGTCTATTGTAAAAAAAGCCTCAGGAGATTATATTGCCCGCTGTGATGGTGATGATTATTGGACTGATGTTCATAAACTACAAAAACAAGTCGAGTTGTTAGAGAGAACACCTGATTCAAAATGGTCAAATACAGATTTTGATATGATAGATAATGATGGTAATGTGATTCAACCAAATGTTTTTTTAAAACGTGTTATCCCTCTAGCAAGAACGTACGAGCAAATGTTAGTATATAAACTTATGACTATGTCATCAACGTGGCTGGTAGAAAGAAACTTGATGTTGGAAGTTAGTGAGCAAATTGATGATAATGCAGTGGACGATACATTTAACTTGCAACTTGAACTCTTTAAAAGAACAAATTTATCGACATTAATGCAAAATACAACAGTCTATAGGATGAATGTTGGATCTGACTCTAAGCCGACTTCCTTAGAAAGTTTTAAAAAACGTTTTGAGGGATTGAATAGCACTCAAAAGGAGTATTTAACTAAGTATCCTGATTATAAAAAAGATATTGTAGTTGATATGTTACTAGATAAGGATTGTTCATCTGAAGTTGAAATTTTTAAACGGGATTTAGAAGTAACTCGTTTATCTCAATTATCTACTCAATTACGCGAACTTTCTGATAATCAAAATAACTACATTGAACAATTGAAAATAGATATTGACCACAAAAATTTTGAACTAGATAATCAATTGATGCAACTTCAGAATAGTATATCTAAACTAGCGGAAGTTGAGGCTAAATTGGACGAAATACAGGGCTCTCTACGCTGGAAAATACCAACTAAAATTATTAATTTCTTTAGGAGAAAAAAATGAAACGCTTACTCTTATATGTTCATTTCAATAAATATAATAAAATTAGTGAGCATGTCTATTATCAACTAGAACATATGCACCCTCTCTTTTCAAAAGTAATCTTTATTTCAAATAGTCAACTTGATGAGGGTGAAGTTGGTAAATTACGTCAAAGTCAATTAATTGATGCTTTTATACAACGTGAAAATATTGGATACGATTTTGCAGCATGGCATGATGGTATGGCTTTTGAAGGTTTTGAAAACTTAAAAGCTTATGATTCAGTAACTGCAATGAATGATACTTGTTTTGGACCACTTTGGGATATGGCTCCTGTATATGATAAGTATGAATCAGATGAAAAAGTTGACTTTTGGGGAATGACAAATCATAGAGCGATTGATGCGGGTCATATTTATATTGATGAACATTTACAATCATATTTTATGTCTTTTAAGAAAAGTATTGTAATTTCTGAAGTTTTTCAAGAGTTTTGGAAGTCTGTTGAAGCATATACAGATGTTCAAAAAGTTATTGATAATTATGAAACGAAATATACTAAGCGTTTTGTTGATGCTGGTTTTCGTTATGCTTCTGTATTGAATACAGTACCAATTGCAGATAATTTTTTCCATTCTAATTTTACAATTCATTATCCACATGTGCTTTTAGATAATCATGTTCCGTTTATAAAAATAAAAACTTTTGATTTGACACAACATTTAGCACCTTATTTGTTGAAAGAAATTGAAAAAGTCTCTAATTATCCAACGAAATTAATTTTAGATCATATGTCGGATATAAGTCTTCCTACCCCACCTTATTTGTTAGATCGTAAAGTACTTAAGGTAGTTGAAAAAGAATATTCAAATACTAAAAAAGTAGCAGTTCATCTTCATACTTTTTACGTTGATTTGTTAGAGGAATTTTTAAATCAATTTGAGAATTTCCATTTTGATTATGACTTGTTTTTGACAACTGATACAGAAGCTAAAAAAGCAGAGATTGAGTCTATCCTTGAGAAAAATGGTAAAACAGCTCAAGTCTTTCTAACAGGAAATCGGGGTCGTGATATTATTCCAATGTTAAAATTGAAAGAAGAATTATCTTCATATGATTATATTGGGCATTTTCATACCAAAAAATCTCCAGAATATCCTTATTGGGTAGGGGATTCATGGAGAAATGAACTTTATCAGATGTTAATTCAATCTGCTGATAATGTCTTAGCTAATCTAGAAAATAACGATAATCTTGGACTTGTTATTGCTGATATCCCATCCTTCTTTAGATATACTAAAATAGTTGATCCTTGGAACGAAAATCGATTTGCTGATGGCATGAATGAACTTTGGGAACGTATGAATCTCGGGCGACAAATTGATTTTAATAACTTGAGTACGTTTATCATGAGCTATGGAACTTTTATTTGGTTCAAACGTGATACACTTAAACCACTATTTGATTTAGAGTTGACGGACGATGAAATACCATCAGAACCAATTCCACAACATACAATTTTGCATTCAATTGAACGTATCCTAGTTTATCTTGCATGGGCAAATAATTATGATTATGCCATTGCTAAAAACGATATCTATATAACACCATTTGTGGATAATGTGGTGTTTAATATTCGTCCGAATACAATGCCTAACACCTACGTGAACTTTGACAACATTGGTGGTATTAAAGGAGCGCTTAAGTATATTTACCGTGGTCCAGGTAGTGCTATTAAATATATTGTCAAGAGGATGGTACTGAAATTTAAATCATGATGAAAAAGTTTTTGAAAAGTTTTGATTGGGTTAATCTTCTAAGGATAGTTTTATTAATTATTTTTCTATTTTACATCAATTTTTATTTAGTAAATTCTTATGTACTTAAAGGGGCAATAAGTGATTTGTCTTTAGGGTTTCAATCCAGCTTACATTTTAGCCTGATTGCCTATATTTTATCTATTGTGGGGATAAGTTTTTACCTTGTTAAGGATCTGAGTAAAACATTCTTTATAAAGTTAGTTTCTGGATATTTTATTTATCAGATTGTTTCCTATTTTATTTTAGTAACAAGAAATTTAAATAATGAAAAGTTTAAAGTATGGGATTTGATTAAAAATCATTTTTTCCAACCGAATTTTCTTGTTACACTTTTGATTATTATAGGTATTTCAGGAGTACTATATTTTTTAATTCAAAAAAATAGGTATCTTGCATTTATTGAAGATTATCTTCAGGATTATGATTCTAAAAACACAATTCTTTTTGGATTTTTAGCATCTTTTGTCGTTAATGATAGACAGATGCTAAAGATTTTCAAAGAATTAGTATCCTCTTATCTTTCTGATAATGATTATGTTCACTTTATAATTCACTTGTCTAGCAATCTTGCTTTAACTTTAATGGTTATGGGAGTAGTGTCTTATTTTGTGATTAATGCTTATCAAGCAATTGTTACAAATTCTCCTACTCCATCATTGATGATAACTGTAAGCTTTGCATTAGCAACTATTTTTAATTATACGTTACAGCTAGGAGTTAGAAGTGATGAAACATTACTAGATAAATTTATTTTTCCAGGAGCAACAGCTTATCAAATTATTGCTTTAACATATCTCTTTTTAATTATCTATCTTGTATTTAATCGCTTTTTATCTGCAACTTTCCTTATTATTGTAACTGGAGTGATTATATCTGTTGTTAATAATATTAAGGAAGGTCTGCGAAGTGAGCCTCTTCTTATTACAGACTTTGTTTGGTTAAAAGAGATTTCGTTGTTAACTAGTTTTGTCGATAAAAGTGTTATTATTTATATTGTGCTTGGTGTCATTGCGACACTTGGTGTCTATATTCTGTTAAGGAAACGTATTTTACCTGGAAAAATTTTTAACATTAAAAGATTACGATTCTCCTTCTTAGGAGTGTTAATTGGTCTTGGAGTTTTCAATTTTATTGTCTTTAGAAATGAAACAGATTCTAAAATTATTGATAATATCCCCGTTGTTTCCAAGGTTAATAATTGGGTTGATATTAATTGGATGGGATTTTCGACTAATGCTAGCTATAAATCGTTGACATATGTTTGGACAAAGCAATTAACCAAATCGGTAATGGAAACTCCTGATGGGTATAGCGAAGAGAAAATTAAAGAGCTTGCGGAAAAGTATCGCAATGAAGCTTTAATAATTAATGCTTCTAGAGCTAATAAAATTGAAGACCAAACAGTCATCTTTATTTTAAGTGAAAGTTTTTCAGACCCGAGTCGTGTTCCAGGTGTTACTTTATCTGAAAATGTTATTCCAAATATTACCCAAATAAAAGATGAATATACAAGTGGTTTGATGATATCAGATTTTTATGGTGGTGGTACAGCTAACATGGAAATTCAGGCTTTGACAGGTTTATCCTATTCTAATTTATCGCCTAGCGTTTCTGTTATGAATACTGAGGTGCTTCCTAAAATGTCGTATATTCCTTCTATAAGTGATAGTTATACTGATGACGAAAAAATTGCAGTACATCTTCATAATGGCGCAAATTATTCTCGAAATATTGTTTATAAAGATTTAGGATTTGACACTTTTATAGCTTTGGATGGTACTGACGATAAGCCGACACAATTAGAGTATCTCAGTGCAGGGGCTAGAGATAGCTCAACTTACTATGCTGTCACAAGTAACTTATCATCAGATACAAGCCAATTTTTCTCAGTTATCACCATGCAAAACCATATTCCTTGGGAAGCAGAGGAGCCAGCAGAGATTACTGCTTATGGAGAAGGATTATCAGATGAGGAGAATGAAAGTTTAACTAGCTATGCTAGACTTTTAAACATTACTGATTCAGCAACTGCCGACTTTCTTAACGAGTTATCTGGTTATGACAAAAAAATAACGGTTGTTTTTTATGGCGATCATTTGCCAGGATTGTATCCTACAAGCATATTCTCAAGTGATCCTTTAAATCAATATGAAACTGATTATTTTATTTGGAGTAACTATGAAACAGAAAAACTATCTTATCCATCTGTTAATTCAAGTGATTTCCCAGCACTCGTACTAAAACAAACAGATTCAAAAGTTTCTCCTTACTATGCTTTATTAACTGATATTCTAGAAGCTGAAAATCAATCTTCTGACGATTTAGAAGCTTTATCAATGGATTTACAGATGTTGCAGTATGACCTTACATTAGGAAAGAGTTATATAACAAAAGTGGATGAGAAATTTTTTGAGACTGAATAATTAAACTACTGGAGTTTTTATGAAAAATAAAGTTAATGATTTTGTTAATTTGAATAAGCAAAAAATATTTATAATTTTTGTATTGTATTGCGTTTCTGCTTGTTCAATAGGTGTAGTTAATTATCCTTATATAGATGATATTGCTCGACGTATTGAAGGAGTTGGAAACTTTGCAGCTCATTACTCACGCTATTTAAGTGAATTTGCTTCGTATATCGTTCAAGGAAGTCATCATTTAACAGATACAGGTTTGACCACTTTTGTGGTAAGTGCAATTATTTTAACACTTACAAGCGTAGTCGTTTTATATGTTATGTTTGATGGCAAGCAAATTTCGTGGGTTTCAGCAATGGGTTCAGTTTTTATAGGTATAAATCCATGGTTTTTGGAACCAATTAGTTTTAGATTTGACGCACCTTATATTTGTCTTTCTGTATTGGTATCAGTTATTCCATTTCTTTTCTTTTATTCAAAAAAAAGAAACTATTTTCTTTTATCAATTATTGGAATTTTTTTGATGTGTAATTCTTATCAAGGCTCTTCAGGAATTTATATTATAATGTTATTAACATTACTTTATCGTGATTTTTTGAAGGGCGTTGAGATATCCGAACTCTTAAAAAAACTTTTAATAAGTGCTTTAGCCTATGTGATTTCAATGGGAGTATACCTCTTAGAAACGAAATTGAACCCCGAATTAGCATTACGTGGTGATACAACTAGTATAGCATCTTTGAAGGATATGCCAGCTGCAGTTTTTAATAATCTTAGAGTGTATTTTATAACTTTAAAAAGCCAAAGTACCAATGCTTGGTTATATCTTGCTATTGTATTATTTATAATGTTTTTTGTTTATATGACGTATAGTAGCAAGATTAATAAATTAATATCAAGTATTTTTGGAATTATATATATTGCTCTTGGTTCTATTTTGAGTTTTGGAGTTTATATGTTCTTTTCAACTCCACTTGCAGACGATCGCCCCAGATATGAATATGGTTTTGCATATTTTATTGCTATTATCATGATTCTGTTAGGAAGTTATTCTAGTAATAAGGTGATTGATTATGTTAAAGGTTTAGTAGTAGTTTTATTAGTGTATTACTCTGTATCGTTTGCATTTATATATGCCAGTGCCTTAGATAATCAGAAAGAAGCATTTGAAGATAGTGCAGTTATGTTAGCCGAAGATTTAAATGATTATGTTACAGCTGATAATCAAACAGTATATATTAGTTCAATGTTTAAGGATTCTCCAGCTTATCTTAATACCCTGAAAACATATCCTATACTGGATGATTTAATCCCAAGCAATAGTAATCTTTATTGGCCAAATTTACTATGGTTTAATACTTTAACAAATTTAAATGTCAATCTAGTTGGTTTTGATTTTAATACAATTGATATGAACACTTTGGAGTTGCTCGAGTCAAATAAATTATGGGATATTTACCAATTGAACGGGGAAATTTATGTCTATACTAAATAATATTGAAAATAGTTAGCTACTTGTTATAGTGTAATTTTATTTACCGTTGGACTATTGCTATATATTCTGTTGTAAGTTATTCATAAATTCACAGTTTGCATATCTTAGAGAGGTTATTATGAAAAAACTATCTATCGTTGTTCCTTGTTACAATGAGCAAGAAACAATTTACCCATTTTTGGAAGAAACTCAAAAAGTCGAGCAAAAGTTAAAAAATCATTTGGTATTTGATTATATTTTTGTTAATGACGGTTCAAAAGATGAGACATTGAACGTATTGCGTGATGTTGCAAGTCGTTTTCCTAACGTTCATTATCTATCTTTCTCACGTAACTTTGGGAAAGAAGCAGGGCTTTTAGCAGGGCTTGAGGCAGCTGATGGTGATTTAATTACTGTTATGGATGCGGACTTACAAGATCCACCTGAGCTTTTGATTAATATGTATCAGAAGATTTTAGAAGGCTATGATGTTGTTGGAACACGTCGCGCCGACCGTAAAGGTGAACCAGTCATTCGTTCTTTCTTTTCTAAGATGTTTTATAAAATAATAAATGCTGTTTCAGATACTGAGATGGTAGACGGTGCGCGTGATTTCCGTCTGATGACTAGACAAGTTGTTGATAGCATTTTAGAACTTGGTGAAGTCAATCGTTTTTCAAAGGGAATTTTCTCATGGGTTGGTTACAATGTGACTTACATTGCTTATGAAAATCGTGAGCGTGTCGCTGGTGAAACGTCATGGAACTTTTGGAGTTTATTAAAATACTCAATGGAAGGGTTCATCAACTTTTCTGAAGCGCCATTGAATCTTTCTTTGTGGGCTGGTGCGGTATCATTTTTAGCATCAATTTTAGGAATTCTATTTATCATTGTTCGAAAATTGACTATCGGTGGAAGCGTCACTGGTTGGGCTAGTCTAGTTTGTATCATCTTGTTCATTGGTGGTATTCAACTGCTTGCTCTCGGAATCATTGGAAAATACATTTCCAAAATTTTCCTTGAAACCAAAAAACGCCCAGTTTACATCGTAAAAGAAAAAGGGTAAACTATCTTGACTATTTTAAGAGATAGCAATTATTTATAAAGGGGTTTTAGGAAATTTATGTTAAAGAAATGCCATGATGTAATCATCAATTTACTTCATGCTTGGTCACTGCTTTTATTTACGATGATTACTTTAATTAGTTTATTTTATCGAACTTTTATCCCAAGATATTCAGAATTGGCTGAAATAAAGCAAAATCGTTTGTTTCTTCTAATTCTTTTTCTTGCTCTTGGGATATTTTATTTTGTAATAGCCAATCTAAGAAAGAGTAGTGCAAAAAGGATCTTTTTTCTAGGAGTACTTGCATACACTATTTTTGCTATTTATTTATTTCTTTCGGTATCGGGAATTTTAAGAAATGACGCTGTAGCGGTATATGATGCTGCTCGTGGTTTAAATAATGGTGATTTTAGTTATTTGGAAATAAATTCTTATTTGTATCGATTCCCCCATCAATTAGGTTTAGTGACCTATGAAAGAATTATTTTATTACTTACAGGTGCAAAAAATGCTAAGATTTTCTTTCTTTTGAATTATATTATGATTATTGCTATTAACTATTTAAACTGGAGAGTAACGAAAAAACTCTTTGATAATGAAGAAATTTCAAAAATATCAATTGTGATATCATTTATATTTTTACCACAGTTTTTTTCAATACTTTTTGTGTATGGATTAGTACCTGGGCTATTTTTTTCCATGATAGCAATATATTGTTTAATCGCTTATTTTGAGAAAAGACAATTAAGATTCTTGGTTAGCTTAATCATCGCACTCACTTGCGCAACGGTTATTAGAAATAATTATATTATTTTGGTTGTTACGATAAGCATTATTTTAATTCTGGATGCAATTAATCATAAAGCTTTCCCCTCTTTTTTAGGAATAATCGTTTTATTTACAATGCTTTCTGCAGCTAATACCAGTATCGATAGTCACTATAAAAATTTATCAAACGGAAGTGATATTTCTGGCACACCACATATCGCTTGGATTGCAATGGGATTAGATGATAATCCAAAATCTCCTCGCTTACCAGGCTGGTACGATGAATCAATAGATAATGTGTATGTAGAAAACAAAGGAGACTTTGAAAAAATTAAAATTTTAAGTCAATATAAGGTTAAAGAACGCTTGGCTTATTTAACTGGTCACCCTAAGTATGCATGGGATTTCTTTGCAACAAAAGTTCTTTCAACTTGGACAGAAGGTTTATTTCAAAGTATCTGGTCAGGTCCAGCTCCAGCTCTTAACCAAGGAGTGAGGACTTTTCTTTGGAAAAGTGTATATAATGGAAAGTTTTTCTATAAATTCTTTTCACTTTTTAGTACTGCAATACTGTTTTTGATTTATTTTGGAAGTTTAGTATTTCTATTTTATTTAGTTGGTTCACAAAAAGTGGTAAATTCCCTCATTTTTTATCCGTATATTTATTTTTCAGGAGGCTTTCTTTTTCATATCGTTTGGGAAACTAAAAGTCAATACGCTTACCCTTATATTGTATTACTATTTCCCGTCGCTGCATTTGGTCTATTTAAATTTCCACAACTGAAGAAAACAGTTCTTTGGAAGAGAATAGTTCAAAAACTAAGATTAGTTTTATTTTCTTTAAGTGATACTATTGAGAATGCGAAATTAAATAAATAATTCTATATTTTTCACCGATTTTATAGCTGTTTTTCCGAATTATATAGTGTAAACACATTATACAAAGAAGGAGAACAGCTTTTTGAGTAAACTTAAAACAGCTTTATTGTCAACAGTTGTACTAGGTGCGACTTGTCTTTCACATCCCGTTTTTGCTGATCAGCAAGGGAATGCCATTATTTCTAAAACTAATTTTGATTCTGCAAGTAAAACATTTGAAGTTACAGCGCAGCAGTCAGATAACGGAAAAGCAATCAAAGGGATTAGTGTTGCTATTTGGTCTGAAGAAAATGGTCAAGATGATTTGAAGTGGTACACAAATTCAAATGTATCAGGGGGGAAAGTCAAAGTTCAATTTAATTTAGCAAATCATGGTAATCGTGCAGGAAATTACATCACGCATATTTATACAAATTACACGGACGGTAGTTGTTCAGGAGTTGCTTTGGAGAATACTAAGATTAACCCGAAAGCACCGCAAATTTCCGTAAAAAATGGTGCTATCCAAATGACAACAGATATTTATGCACCATCAAATGGTCAGATTAAATATGCAGTTTGGTCTGAGGAGAATGATCAAGATGATTTAAGATGGTATGAAGATAGTGGTAAAGGAATTACGCAAGCAGATTTGAAAAATCATAGCGGATATGGAAGATATTTTGTTCATACTTATTTATCTCAAGGTGGGAAAATGATTGGAATTAATGGTCAAGACATTGTCATTAATAAACAAGAAGTTTCGTATCAGATTAACAAAGTTAACGATACAACTTACGATGTATTAGTAACTAATGTGCCAGAATACATTACTTCTATCGCTGTACCTGCTTGGTCTAACGCAAATGGTCAAGATGATATAAAATGGTACACTACTACTAAAGTAGATAATGGGACATATAAGGCGCAAATCAATTTAGCAAATCATGGTTATGCATCAGGAGACTATAGTGTCCATATCTATGGTCAAAATGCGATTACTAATAACTTTGAAGGATTGAAAGGAACTTCAGGTTTTAGAGCAGACAATGTTCCAAATCAGAATGCTACCTCAACCCCTCGTATCACGACTTACATCAATGAAACGAATACTTACCCTGTTGGTCAGTGTACTTGGGCGGTGAAATCATTAGCACCATGGATTCCGAATTGGCTTGGAAATGCTGGTGGCTGGGCTACAAATGCCAGAGCTAAGGGATTTAGGACTGGTTCAACGCCACGTGTGGGGGCGATTGCAGTTTGGCCCAATGATGGAGACGGTTACGGTCACGTAGCTTATGTGACAGATGTAGCTAGTAATACACGTATTCAAGTTAAAGAATCTAATTACGCTGGAAATCAATACATAGCGAATTTCCGTGGTTGGTTTAATCCACTTGATTCATTTTGGGGTGGAAGTGTAACCTACATTTATCCAGATTAATCATAAGGCGGCGATTTTGAAGTCGCTATTTGTTATACTGCATTTATATGCGCTTGAATGCCATAAAGATTCATGTTACAATGGTGAAAAGGAAGTAAGAAAGAGGAGGAAGCATTTGAAAAAGAATGTCCTGCGAAGTTGTCTTTTATCGCCAGTGATTATCGGAGCTTTTCTAAGCTCAGGTTTAGTTTTGGCAGATGAAAATACAACGATTTCTACAACAGCTGAGAATATTCAAGCGGAGCAAGTTTCATCAACGACAGAAAACAATTTTGCAGATACATCTGTATCCGAAGTAGAACAAGCAACGGAATCGTTATCTGAACAGTCGCTTGTAGAAGATAGCGGTAACGAAACAACGGTTTCTGAAAATAATTCTTCAATAGATTCAGCAACTACAGACACAACAGATGCGACAGTAGTAGCTAATGAGTCAGGGTTGTCTGATATGTCAGATAACCCTAGTGCTAATAAAAAAGCAGAAGAAGTCAGTGAGGATTCTCAAACAGCAGAAGTGGTAGAAACAAGCACTACAATCACTAGTGCTGTGGATGAAGAAGCTACGGAAGATGACAATGAGACTTTAACCGTGAATACTGATACTGTTTCTGAAGTCAACACAACAAGTCTTGCGACGTCATTGGTGCAATCAACAGCAAAGAAAGTGACTTCAACCCAGACTCAAAAATCATTAGTAGAGGCTTCTGTTTCTGGAAATACGCTTTCCATTCAATATAATGGAATTATCACAGCAGGAGAATCTCTAAAATTTGCGGTTTGGTCTGACAATAATGACCAAGATGATTTGGTTTGGTATGATGCAGATGCTTCTGGTGCGGCTTATATCGATTTATCAAATCATAAAGATTACGGTATTTACAATATTCACACCTATTCTTTCAAAAATGGTCAAACTACTGGTTTGAATGCTATGACTGTAACGGTGGCACGGCCAGAAGTCACAACAAATATTACACAAACGAGCAATGGCAATTTCACCATTACAATTAACAATGTGCCTGATAGCATCACTAGTATTTTAGTGCCTGTTTGGTCTGATAACAATGGTCAAGATGACATCAAATGGTATTCTGCTACACAAACTGGGACAGGAACTTATCAAGCTACGGTTTCAGTTGCCAATCATAATAGTAACAATGGTCATTATAGCGCCCATATTTATGGACAAAGCAGTATCACAGGTGGCTTAATTGGTTTGGCAGTAACGTCTGGTTTTGATAATGTAGATACTCGTCCTAATGCCACAGTTTCAGTTGTTAATTATTCTGAGAATAAAACAACATTTGATGTCGTTGTCACTGGTAGCTCTGCAACAAAAACAATCAAATCAGTTGCTATCGCTGTCTGGTCAGAGGATAAAGGGCAGGACGACCTTATCTGGTACACACCAACGATTACCAATAATTCTGCGCGTGTAACGATTGATATTGCTAATCATTCTAACACATCAGATATTTACAATGTTCACGTTTATACTGACTACGCTGACGGTACACGTGTGGGGCAAGTTTTGGGAGCTTATCAAATTACAAAACCAACGCCTAAAAACGATGTGACAGCAACCTTGACAAGTGATGGTATTGCTTTAACATTGGATTCTAATACTGTAACGGATTATAGCAAGGTTAAATTTGCGGTTTGGTCAGATGACAAAGGTCAAGATGATTTGGTTTGGTACGATGCAAGTTCTTCTGGAACAGCTTTAGCATCATATGAAAATCATTCAGGATATGGAACTTACCATATTCACACGTATTCATTTGAAACAGGTAAAGCTGTTGCTTTGGATGCGACAGATATTGTTATTGAAAAGCCAAATGTTCAAACAACTATTACTAAAGTTGATGACAATACCTACAAAGTCACGATGACAAATGTACCAATTTATATCAAATCAGTATCTTTACCAGTTTGGAGTACGGTAAACGGACAAGATGATATTGATTGGTTAATTGCGACTAAAGAAGATTCATCAACTTATACTGGTACCATTTCATTGAAAGATCATCATTATGATTCAGGTGACTACAATGTTCACGTTTATGGGCAAAGCAAACTCGGTAATCAGTTTATCGGCTTAGCTGTAACCAAAGGTTTTACAGTCACAGAAACAAGTGCAACAGCACCAACAATAACTGTTTCAAATTATGATAAAGATAGTGGAGTATTGACTGTTACAGTCTCTGAGACAAGCACAAGTAAGCAATTGAAATTCATTCGTGTAGCGGCTTGGTCAGAAAGTGATCAATCTAACCTTTACTGGTATACAACAGCAGATATTACTAATGGCACAGCAAGCTTAACAGTAGATGAAAAGTATCATGATTACATCAAAGGTGATTATACGGTGCATGTCTATGTTGATTTTAGTGATGGGACAACATCAGGTTATAATCTAGGTAGCTATACTTTTAATGCAGACCAACCTATTCAGCAAGAGTCGTCCTATTTCATTGACATCAGTAGTCATAATGGCGTTATTTCAGTTAGTGAATTCCTATCATTGAAGAGTCAAGGAATTACAGGTGTGGTTGTTAAATTGACAGAAGGAACAAGTTATACCAATCCATATGCAAGTTCTCAAATTAGCAACGCACAAGCAGCTGGTTTGAAAGTTTCAGCTTATCATTATTCACATTATGAAACGGCTGCGGAAGCTAAAGCCGAAGCGCAATACTTTGTTTCGGTTGCAAAATCATTAGGGCTTTCAAGTTCAACAGTTATGGTTAATGATATGGAAGCTTCAGAAATGCTAAATGGAGATATTAATGCTAACACGCAAGCTTGGAAAGAAGAAATGACTCGCCTTGGTTATGGTGACTTGGTTTACTATACAATGGCAAGTTGGTTGGATATCAAGGGCGGAAAAGTTAGCACATCAACATTTGGCATGTCTAATTTCTGGGTAGCTCACTATGTTTATGGATACACCTATTTAGATCAAGAAACGGCTAAATCCCTTGCTTATTATTCATCAGCAGCGGCATGGCAATATACAAGTGTATCACCTAAATTATCACATGCTTTAGATGAAAACATTGATTATACTGGTCGCTTCACATGGTAAAGGAGGTTACCAATGAAAAAGAAATTGAGATGTTACCTAACCTTACTTTTGTCTTTAGGATTACTAGCGGCGTGTTCTACGCATTCGCAAAATAGTACCAATCAGAGTTCTTCGTCAACTACCGTAAGTAGTAGTGTTAAGAAATCGACAAGTTCAAGTGAGACAAGTACATCATCAACTGTTTCATCTGAATCAGAAGAAGCATCATCAACGGAAAGTTCATCATCAACAGAAGTTACGTTAGCTCCAATTAATACAGGTGCTATTTTGAAAGCAGACTATTCAACAATGGCTGGAACGTGGCAGAATGCTTCTGGGGAAACTTTGACGTTTAATGATGCAGGATTGGCAACAGAAGGGTTAACGGCTGATTTTCTGGATATTGATCAAAATGGAATCTTACTCTTAGATGTTCAAACAGGGTCAAAAACAAATGTGACACTTTACATTGTACCTGCTAATACTAGCTTTTCTAGTGATTATTTGAACGGACAAAGTGATAATTCTGAGGTATCAAAAGACCGTATAATTTCTTCTGCCGATATTAGTTCTGGAGATATCGCTAACAAAGCTTATTATCATGTATCAGAATAAAAGTCTAAAATTTTAAAACGAACTCGTTTATTAATTTTATGACTCGTTAAAAAACAGTCCACTGGACTGAACTCGTTCATTAATTTCAAGACTCATGAAAAAACAGTCCACTGGACTGTTTTTTTATGCTATAATGGTAATGAAAAAAATAGAGGTGAATAATGTCTTACGAAAATTTATTAAATCGTTTTTTAAGCTACGTGAAAGTGAATACGCGTAGTAATCCTGATAGTACTACAACACCTTCAACTCAGACTCAAGTTGACTTTGCATTAAACGTTTTGAAGCCTGAGATGGAGGCAGTTGGTTTGCAAGATGTGCACTATTTGACAAATGGCTATCTTGTTGGTACTCTACCAGCTAACGATGCAACAAAAACACGTAAAATTGGTTTTATCGCACACATGGATACAGCTGATTTCAACGCTGAAGGTATCAAACCACAAGTTATTGAAAATTATGCAGGTGGCGCTATTGAACTTGGTCAATCTGGTTATGCCCTCAATCCAGAAGAATTTCCTAATTTAAATAACTACCTTGGTCAAACCTTGGTAACAACTGACGGAACAACCCTTCTTGGTTCTGATGATAAATCAGGTATTGCTGAAATCATGACAGCCGTTGAATACTTGGTAGCTCATCCTGAAATCAAACATGGTGAGATTCGTGTTGGTTTTGGTCCTGACGAAGAAATCGGTGTCGGTGCTGATAAATTCGATGTTGATGATTTCAACGTTGACTTTGCTTACACGGTCGATGGTGGACCACTTGGCGAAATTCAATACGAAACATTTAGTGCAGCTGCTTTGGAAGTTGATTTCATGGGACGTAACGTTCACCCAGGAACAGCTAAAAATCAAATGATTAACGCTTTGCAACTAGCGATTGATTTCCATAATCAACTACCAGAAAATGAACGTCCTGAAAATACAGAAGGCTATGAAGGATTCTTCCATTTACATGGTACGGAAGGTACTGTGGAAAAAGCGCACAGCTCATATATTATCCGTGATTTTGAAGACGACTCATTTGAAAATCGTAAAAAATTGGTTCAAGAAATTGCTGATAAGATGAATGCTGAATTAGGTAAAGAAAGTGTCATTGTCAATCTTCATGACCAATACTACAATATGAAGAAAATCATTGAAAAAGACATGACACCAGTTGAACTTGCTAAGGAAGTCATGGAAGATTTGGAAATCAAGCCAGTTATCGAGCCAATTCGTGGCGGAACAGATGGTTCAAAAATCTCATTTATGGGAATTCCTACACCAAATCTATTTGCAGGTGGTGAAAATATGCATGGCCGCTTTGAATTTGTCAGTCTTCAAACAATGGAAAAAGCTGTGGATGTTATTGTCGGCATTGTCCAAAAATAACCTTAAGCTTTACATAAGTATTGTTTGTTAGAATAGACTAATGGAGGACTGTTATGATTAAAATCTTTGGAAAGATGCGATACCATTGGCAACCTGAGTTATCTTGGTCAATTATCTATTGGTCAATTGCCGTAGCGCCAATGTTTATCGGCTTATCATTACTGTTTGAGCGGACAAAAATACCAAGTCAATTTTTTATCTTATTTGCTATCTTTATTGTGCTGCTTGGTCTTGGTTTTCATCGGTATTTCGTTATCGAAGACAATGGAAGATTACGGATTGTTTCTTTGAATCCTTTTAGAAAATCAAGCGTAGCGATTGCGCAGATTAAAAAGATTGAAGTCAACAAATCTGGGATTATCATAAAAATCAAAAATCAGCCAGATCGTATTTTTTATATGAGAAAATGGCCTAAGAAATATTTTTTAGATGCTTTGGCAGTTCATCCTGACTTTTTTGGCGAAGTAGAATTGATAGACAATTTTATCAAGCTAGATTACTTCGAAGTTTACAAGGCTAACGAAAAAGCTCCTACAAAATCGTAAGAGCCTTTGTTGGGCAGGACCTGATAGCAGTGAGGGTGTCTTGATCTGAGTTAGGAACAACTTTTTCTAAGTCCTCAGAATCAGCGAATTTTACGATACCGTCATCATGGTAATCAAAAAGTTTAGAGTATGTCTGGCATAGGCCACAAGCAATACATTTTTGGGGAATTATTGATACTTTCATAGTATTATTGTAATATGAATTGATTTATTTAACAAGGGGACATTATGGCAAAACAACCGTGGGAAGAAAAAGTAGTTGATGACAACGAAATTAAAATTAGCCGTAAAACAAAAGGCTCTGCTATTAGTACGCCTTTGTTAACAGCGTTGCTTAGTATTTTCTTTGTCATTGTCGTTGCGATTTTGTTTGTTGTTTTTTACACTTCAAATCGTGGTAGTGATAAAGCATCAGAGACGTCGAATTTTTATGGTGCATCATCATCTAGTGTTGTTTCTTCATCGTCAGAGGCGTCATCATCAGAGACAACGACTGATGCGTCATCAACAGAAGCAAGTTCAGAGGATACAACCGACTCTTCAAGCTCTACTGGTAGTGGAGATACTATTACTGTTCTATCAGGAGAAGGTGCAGCTTCTATTGCAGCACGTGCAGGCATTTCAGTTGAAACACTCTATGAGCTTAACCCTGACCACATGACATCGGGTTATTGGTATGCTAACCCAGGAGATGAAGTTTACATTAATTAGGAAGAAAAGAAAATCATGAAATCAATTAGAATTGCGATTGATGGTCCTGCTTCAAGTGGAAAGAGTACTGTAGCCAAGATTATTGCTAAAAATCTTGGCTATACTTATCTTGATACTGGAGCAATGTATCGTTCAGCAACTTATCTAGCTTTGCAAAATGGATTAACAGAAAACAACGTCCAAGAAATTTTAGAAGCTTTGTCTAAGCACCCTATTTCTTTTGGACGTGCCGAAGATGGTAGTCAAACTGTTTTTGTTGGTGACAAAGATGTGACACTTGCTATTCGCCAAAATGATGTGACAAACAACGTTTCTTGGGTGGCAGCTATACCAGAAGTTCGCGAAGAACTGGTTGAGCAACAACGTCGCATTGCTAAAAATGGCGCTATCATCATGGATGGTCGTGATATTGGAACGGTTGTTTTACCAGATGCAGAATTGAAAATTTTCTTGATTGCGTCGGTAGAAGAACGAGCAGAACGTCGTTTTAAAGAAAACCAAGAAAAAGGTATTGAAACGGATTTTGAAACATTGAAGCGTGAAATTGCAGAACGTGATTACAAAGATAGTCATCGTAAAGTTTCACCGTTGAAAGCTGCTGATGATGCCATTACTTTTGATACAACTGGTGTTGATATCGACGGTGTTGTCAAATTTATTCAAGAAAAAGCAGAAAAAATCATTGACATGAATTAGTCTCTGTGATAGAATAGAGGCAATGAGAAAAGCAGAAGTGAGAACTTCTCGCCTTGCGACTAAGGTTGTCTGGCCCAACATGTCAAAGATTCTTTCGGGAATACTATGTATGTACGGGCTTGATTTGTCAAGTCCGTTTTTGTTTTTCTCTAAAAAAATAAAGAGGTGAAAATCATAGCTAAGAAAGATCTATTCATTAACGATGAAATCCGCGTTCGCGAAGTTCGTCTCGTTGGTCTTGATGGTGAACAACTAGGAATTAAACCATTATCAGAAGCACAAGCTATTGCTGATGATGCTAATGTTGACTTGGTTTTAATTCAGCCACAAGCTACGCCACCTGTTGCAAAAATTATGGACTATGGAAAGTTCAAATTTGAGTATCAAAAGAAACGTAAGGAACAACGTAAAAAACAAAGCGTTGTGACTGTTAAAGAAGTTCGTCTTAGCCCAGTTATCGATAAAGGTGACTTTGAGACTAAACTTCGTAACGGCCGTAAATTCCTTGAAAAAGGAAACAAAGTGAAAGTCTCAATTCGCTTTAGAGGTCGTATGATTACTCACAAGGAAATTGGAGCAAAGGTATTGGCGGAATTTGCAGAAAGAACGCAAGATATTGCTATTATTGAGCAACGAGCTAAGATGGATGGACGTCAAATGTTCATGCAACTTGCTCCAATTCCTGACAAAAAATAATTGTCAATTTTAAATATTTTAAGAGGAGAATTCTAAAATGCCAAAACAAAAAACTCACCGCGCATCAGCTAAACGTTTCAAACGTACAGGTTCTGGTGGATTAAAACGCTTCCGTGCGTTTACTTCACACCGTTTCCACGGTAAAACTAAAAAACAACGTCGTCATCTTCGCAAAGCCGCTATGGTGCACTCAGGAGATTTCAAACGTATTAAAGCAATGCTTTCAGGTCTTAAATAAGAATAAAGCATTTACTCAATATTATTAAGAATTATTTGGAGGAGAATATAAATGGCTCGTGTTAAAGGTGGCGTTGTATCACGCAAACGTCGTAAACGTGTATTGAAACTTGCTAAAGGTTACTATGGTGCAAAACATATCTTGTTCCGTACTGCAAAAGAACAAGTAATGAACTCTTACTACTATGCATACCGTGACCGTCGTCAGAAAAAACGTGATTTCCGTAAACTTTGGATCACACGTATCAATGCGGCAGCTCGTATGAATGGTTTGTCATATTCACAATTGATGCACGGTTTGAAATTAGCTGAAATCGAAGTTAACCGTAAAATGCTTGCTGATTTAGCAGTTAACGATGCAGCAGCTTTCACAGCTCTTGCAGATGCAGCTAAAGCTAAACTTGGTAAATAAGAATTAAAACAAACGTAAGTTCTACTTACAATCAATTAAGAGTGCTAAGCTTACAGCTTAGTGCTTTTTTTATTCAATAGAATAAAACATGTGAACTATTTATATCGTTACCTAGTGCGCTATGATTTAGACGTTAAGAATTTTGAAATAGCGTGTTCGGGATTACCGTCGAAAAACGGTGATAAGATATTGTTTGCAAGACAGAATTTATTATTTACTTGTGAGTTCGATTTTGGGTCTGCTAGAGGAGAGTTAGGAGAAGTTAGAAGGTAACTTCGACTTTGGAGATAATGATAATATAGGAGTACAAGAAAAATCCCAATCACTAAATGTAATAGTGATTGGGATTTTTCTTGTACTAATTACGGTTAAGAGTCGTCATCACTTGAGCTTGATGAGCTACTGTGCAGTTGCATATAGCTTGGAGCTTTAAAGAGGTCAACGGTAGATTGGTTACCATTTTCGCTATATAAGCTTGTCGATTCATCACCTAGTTTTTTCTCTATCGATTTCAGGCTCTTCAAGGAGTTGGAGTAGGAAAGCGACGAACTATCAACGGTTTCTAAACCAGTATCTGTGTCAAAGCGGAGTAAATCTCCCGTTTGGACTTCGTCACTAACGGAAAGCTGTTTAGCAACGGCATTGCGGATTTCTTTTGTTGCCGCAGTAGTGCTTTCATCTGGATTGGTGATTTCTTCACCAGTCGCTGTGTAGTAGAGATGTCCACTATAGCTTGTGTATGTAGGTGTGATATAATATCCAGCTGTTCTGAGAGCAACAGTTTGATCGTTATCCTCAGAAAGCAAATCTTGTCCAAGTTGAACATAGTTGCTAGTATCGACACCAAGCAAGTGAAGAAGTGTAGGTAAGGCATCAACCTCACCACCATAGGTATCACTAATAAAGCCGTCTGTGTACCCTGGAATGTGAATCATAAATGGAACACGTTGGAGCATAGCATTATCGTACTCTGTCCAAGTTTCTGAATCTTTACCAAGTAGAGGAGCTAGGCTAGTATTTCTTGAATTTGAAATACCGTAGTGATCCCCATAAAGCACGATAATAGAATTGTCATATAAACCAGATTCTTTTAAGTAATTGAAGAAAGCCTCAATGGCAGAATCAAGGTAATTAGCTGTAGCGAAGTAACCATTAATGGTCTCATCATCAGTTTGAGCTAGTGGGAAACCTTCTTCATCAGATTCTCCGGCTAAGCTAGTGTAAGGATAGTGGTTACTTACTGTGATAAATTTCGTATAGAATGGTTGTTGAAGGTGTTCTAAATACTTAATAGAATCAGCAAACATGTATTTATCATTCAAACCATATTGGAATGAATTTTCATCAGTTTGCTCTTGGAAATATGATGAATCAAAGAAGTAGTCATATCCCCACTGTTTATAAGTATTGTTACGATTCCAGAACGAACCGACATTACCATGGAATACAGCGCTAGTATATCCGCCTGTTTGAGCAAGAATAGAAGGAGCAGCAAACGCTGTATTATCTCCACCATAGTTAACCATATATGATCCACTGCTAAGTCCGAAAAGCGATGTTTCCATTAATGTTTCGGCATCGGAAGTCTTACCAGCCTTAACTTGGTTAAAGAAGTTTGAAAAAGAAATAGTTGAGTTTGAGTGATATAGCGAATTAAGGAATGGTGTTACTTCATAAGATTGTCCATCAACTTCCAGTTTGTAGTCAATCAAGAATTGTTGGAAACTTTCCAAATGAATAACGATAACATTTTTCCCTTGAGCAATACCATAATACTTAGAGTTTGGTGCTGCATAATGTTCTGAGACGTATTCTTTAACCTCGGTCAAATCGTCAGCAGTTGCTTCACTACGTTCTTTTTCAGCTTGATAAGTTTGGTTAGCACTATAGACGGTGAAAGATGGTAATCCAAGCGCTCTAACGACATAGACATTTGAGAAACCACGAGTTAGCAACTCAGGTCTATCAATTTCCGCCATAAAAAGGTTGATAGAGAAAAGCAGAGCCGATAATGCTGTAAATGCAAAACTAGCACGTTTGTTGAAAGGACGTTTATCTGTTTTTATTTTTTTTGTAGCAAATAAAATAATTAAGATAATATAATCAAGGACATAGACAATATCCCAAACTCGCAGTAGATTTAAGGCAGAATCCCCTAAACCAGCAGAAACCTTACTACTTGCAAGCATTGCACTAACAGTAATAAAATCAGAAAACTCACGGAAATAAATGGCGTTAGCGATAAGTAGAATATTTAAAATAGTGTAAATAATCCAACTAACGGCATAAAAAACACGTGTCCTTTTAATATAAAGGCTTAATCCAAGTAAAAGCAAACCAATCGGAATGGGGTTAATTATTGAAAGGAAAACTTGATATAAATTTCCCAAATCAAGACTAAAATCAACATGGTAAGCCCACATGGTTTTTAGCCAATACATAAACAAAAGCGTCAAAATGAATCCCAAGCGTGTGTTTAGCACGTGTGAGATAACTTGTTTCAATTTCTTCACTGTAGGAACTTCCTTTATTTTTTTTCCTAAAGATAAAATCTCAGTTTCAATTATATCATAAAAACTTTTTTGTTATGTGTGAGAAATATAAAATTTAGTAGGAAAAATTCTGAATTTTTGATATAATAGGCTTCATGAACAAACTATACGTGGATTCTTTCGTTGAAAAGAAAATTAAGCGTGGCATTCAACTTTTGGATGGAAGAGATTTTCATCAACTTGATTTTGATAATCAGTCGGTTGCTGTTTACAATCATTCTCATCAATTTCTAGGAACGGCTTACTTGTCTCGACAAAATAAGGGAATCGGTTGGTTTTTAGGTCCAAGAAAAATTGAATTGACAGAATCTTATTTTGTGGACTTGTTTACAAAAGCTAAAAAACAACGCCAAAACTTTGAAAATTCAGATTTGACAACAGCTTATCGATTATTTAATCAAGATGGAGATAATTTTGGTGGTGTGACGATAGATCGTTATGCTGATTTTGTCGTATTTTCTTGGTATAATATGTTTATTTATCAGCATCGCGATGTTATTATAAATGCCTTCCAAAAAGTTTATCCAGCTATCAAAGGCGGTTATGAGAAAATTCGTTTTAAAGGACTTGATTACGAATCAGCTCATATTTATGGTCAAGAGGCACCAGCGTCATTTACCATTTTAGAAAATGGTGTCAAATACAGTGTTTTTATGAATGACGGGTTGATGACAGGAATTTTTCTAGACCAACATGACGTTCGTGATGCTTTGATTAATGAACTTGGACTTGGAAAACGTGTCCTTAATATGTTTTCATATACCGCGGCATTTTCAGTAGCAGCAGCAATGGGTGGCGCTACTGAAACAACATCTGTTGACCTTGCAAAACGCTCACGTGAATTGTCACAAGCGCATTTTGAAGCGAATGGTCTTGATTTGAGTAATCACCATTTTGTGGTAATGGATGTTTTTGAGTATTTCAAATACGCAAAACGTAAACAATTGACTTTTGATTTGATTGTTATTGACCCACCAAGTTTTGCACGGAATAAAAAGCAAACATTTTCTGTCGCTAAAGACTACCACCGTTTGATTAGTCAAGCTTTGGAAGTTATGTCAGAAAATGGCACTATTATTGCTTCAACTAATGCAGCTAACTTGACGGTCGCACAATTTAAAAAGCAGTTAGAAAAAGGCTTTGCTTCTGTTAAACATGACTATGTCCGTTTGCAACAATTGCCAAGTGATTTCACGGTTAACAAAGCAGATGTCAACAGTAATTATTTGAAAGTATTTACAATAAAGGTTAAAAAATGAAAATAGTAGTACCTATAATGCCTAAAAATTTAGAAGAGGCACAGTCGATTGATATTTCGAAATTCGACGAAGTCGATATTATTGAGTGGCGAGCAGATTTCTTAGATAAGGATGACATTATGACTGTTGCGCCAGCTATTTTTGAAAAATTTTCAGGTCGAGAAATTATTTTTACCATTCGTACGGATAAGGAAGGTGGCAACATTAACTTATCTGACGATGACTATGTTGAGCTTTTGAAAAATATTAATGCTATTTACCACCCAGATTACGTTGATTTTGAATATTTTTCTCATAAAGAAGCTTTTCAACAAATGTTAGACTTCCCAAATCTTGTTTTGTCATATCATAATTTTGATGAAACCCCTGAGAATTTGATGGAGTCATTTTCTGAACTAACGGCCCTTGCTCCACGTGTGGTTAAAGTTGCTGTTATGCCACAGAGTAAACAAGATGTGTTGGATTTGATGAATTACACACGTGGTTTCAAAACATTAAATCCAGAACAAGAATACGCAACGATGTCTATGGGAAAACTTGGACGCGTTTCACGTTTTGCTGTTGATGTTTTTGGCGCTTCGTGGTCATTCGCTAGTTTGGATCAAGCAAGTGCGCCTGGACAGGTTGCTCTTGCAGATATGAAACATATTAGGGAGGTACTTGATGCAGATTAATGGATACACGCGCTTAGCTGCGGTTGTTGCAACACCGATTAAACATTCTATTTCACCATTTATTCATAACTATGCTTTTGATAAAACCGGTGTTAATGGTGTTTATGTCGCTTGGGATATTCCTGAAGAAGATTTGGCAATTACGTTAGAAAATGTAAAACGCTATGATATGTTTGGCGTGAACATTTCAATGCCTTACAAACAAAAAGTGATTCCTTACATGGATGAATTGACTGATTCTGCCCAATTGATTGGGGCTGTTAATACGGTTATCAATCGTGATGGCAAATTAATTGGTCACAATACAGATGGTATTGGTTTCTTCAGAAGTCTAGCGACATTTGCTGATTTTGATGTTAAAGATAAAACGATGACGATTCTTGGTGGCGGAGGAGCTGCCACAGCACTCATTGCGCAAGCTAGTCTTAATGGTGCTAGTCATATTAACATTTTTAACCAAACTCAGTTTTTAGAGGCGACACGTGAGAAAGCGCAAGAATTTTCCGATAAAACGGGTGTATCTATCGCTGTTTATCCAGTTGAAGATTTAAAAACAATTCAAGAAAAAGTCTTAGATTCACAACTTTTCGTCAATGCTACAAGCGTAGGTATGGACGGAAAATCAATGATTATTACAGAAAATTTTGAATTTCCAGCAGGTTTGTTGGTTGCTGATACGATTTATCAACCATTTGAAACACCATTTTTGAAATTAGTTCGTAGCAAAGGCTTAACAGCTTTTAATGGTTTAGGAATGCTTTTATTCCAAGCTGCTGAAGCTTTCGAAACCTGGACTGGTGAAACAATGCCTACAGCTGAAATCTGGTCAGCGCTTGAAGAAAAATATAACACGAAATAAGAACAACTGATAGGTGATGCGAATGAAATTGAATGTTAATCTCCCACAGACACCTTATGATATTGTGATTGAAAAAGGTATCTTATCAAAAGCTGGTGATTGGGTCAAAAAACTTTGGAAACCACAAAAAATCGCTATTATTACTGATAATCATGTTGGCAGTTTATATGCTGAAAAGATTAAGCGAAGCATTGAAAATGCTGGTTTTGAAGTGATTGTCTTTGGCTTTTTGGAAGGTGAAGCTTCTAAAAATTTAAAAACAGTTAACAAAGTTTATGAATTTCTTGTTAAAAATGGTATGACACGCAGTGACGGTATTGTTGCGCTTGGTGGTGGTGTCGTAGGAGATTTAGCAGGTTTTGTAGCCTCTACTTATATGCGTGGCATTCATTTCTTACAAATTCCGACGAGTTTAACAGCTCAAGTTGATTCATCTATTGGTGGTAAAACAGGGGTTAATACGCCATTTGCCAAAAATATGGTGGGGACATTTACCCAACCAGATGGTGTTTTAATCGATCCTGAAACTTTACAAAGTCTTGGCAAACGTGAACTCATTGAAGGTATGGGGGAAGTTATCAAATATGGTTTGATTGATGATGTTGAACTTTGGAAAGAATTATCTGCTATGGATGGCTCCCCTGAAAGCATTTTAGAGCATGCTGAGAGTATTATTTACCGTTCGTGCAATGTTAAACGTAAGGTTGTTGTTGAAGATGAACTTGATAATGGTGTTCGCCTTTATCTTAACTTTGGCCATACCATTGGTCATGCGGTTGAAGCGACTGCGGGCTATGGAAAAGTCATGCACGGTGAAGCTGTTGCCATTGGAATGGTACAAATTTCTCGTGTTGCTGAGAAAAAAGGCTTGATGCCTCAAGGTATTACGGAAGAAATTTTTGACATGTGCCAAAAATTTGGTTTACCTACAGATTACGAACCATGGCATGTTGACGAACTTTATAGTGCTTTAGTACATGATAAGAAAGCTCGCGGTAAAATGATTAAGACAGTTATTGTACCAGAGCTTGGTGGCGCAGCAATCAATCAGATTCCACTTGAAGAGATGAAAGAGTATTTGGAGAAGTAAGATGAGATATTTGACAGCTGGTGAATCCCATGGACCACGTTTGACAGCAATTATTGAAGGAATTCCTGCCGGGCTTCCTTTGACTGCTGAGGATATTAATGTTGACTTAAAGCGACGTCAAGGTGGTTATGGGCGTGGTGGACGTATGAAAATCGAATCAGATAAGGTTGAAATCACATCTGGTGTACGTCATGGAAAAACAACTGGTGCTCCAATTACCCTTCATGTCATCAATAAAGACCATGAAAAATGGCTTGATATTATGGCGGTTGAGGATATTGATGATAGCTTAAAAACAAAACGTAAAATTACGCATCCGCGTCCAGGGCATGCTGACCTTGTTGGTGGGATGAAATACCGTTTTGAAGATTTGCGTAATTCTCTTGAACGCTCATCTGCACGTGAAACAACAATGCGTGTAGCCGTTGGAGCGGTGGCAAAACGTATTTTAGCAGAGCTTGATATCGAAATTGCTAATCACGTTGTTGTTTTTGGTGGCAAAGAGATTGATGTTCCAGAGGGACTGACTGTTTCACAAATTAAAGAATTGGCTAGTCAATCAGAAGTTTCAATTGTCAATCAAGAGCGTGAACAAGAAATCAAAGATTATATTGACCAAATCAAAAAAGATGGTGATACTATTGGCGGTGTTGTTGAAACTGTTGTTGGTGGCGTTCCAGTTGGTCTTGGTTCTTATGTTCAATGGGACAAGAAACTTGATGCAAAAATTGCAGGTGCGGTCGTTTCAATCAATGCTTTCAAGGGAGTTGAATTTGGTTTAGGATTTAAAGATGGTTACCTCAAAGGAAGCCAAGTCATGGATGAAATTCTTTGGACCGAAGAAGATGGCTACACTCGTCGTACCAATAATCTTGGTGGTTTTGAAGGTGGTATGACTAATGGACAACCAATTGTTGTTCGAGGAGTCATGAAACCTATTCCAACACTTTATAAACCTTTGATGTCAGTTGATATTAAAACACATGAGCCATATAAAGCAACGGTTGAACGTTCAGACCCAACAGCTCTTCCAGCAGCAGGTGTCGTTATGGAAGCAGTTGTTGCAACTGTTGTGACAGATGAAATTCTTGAAAAATTCTCTTCTGATAATCTTGAAGAATTAAAAGAAGCTGTTGCTCGTCATCGTGATTATGTCAAACATTTTTAAAAATATAACATTTTGACAATAGGAGGGCATTGGCTCTCCAATATTGCTATAAAGATTAGCAAATCAGAAATGGAGTAACTATGGAAAATAAAGTGATTTATATTGCAGGTTTAGGTTTAATTGGCGGTTCCCTTGCCTTGGGAATCAGACGTGACCACCCTGATTATAAAATTCTTGGTTATAATCGCTCTGATAAATCACGCAACGTTGCCCTTGAACGTGGAATTGTGGATGAAGCGACTGCTGATTTTAAAGAATTTGCGCCCTTAGCCGATGTCATTATATTAGCTGTGCCGATTAAGCAAACTATTGAATTTATTAAGGTTTTAGCTGATATGGATTTGAAAGACAATGTCATTATTACAGATGCAGGTTCTACAAAACGTGAAATTGTCGAAGCTGGTGAAAAATACCTTGCTGGACAAAGCGTTCGTTTTGTTGGCTCTCATCCTATGGCAGGTTCTCATAAATCTGGTGCCATTGCTGCTGAAGTCAATTTATTTGAAAATGCTTATTATATTTTCACGCCGTCAAGGCTGACAGATGCCAGCACAATTGCTGACATGAAAGTTATTTTGTCAGGGCTTCATGCGCGCTACATTGAAATTGATGCTGCTGAGCACGACCGTGTTACAAGTCAAATTTCGCATTTTCCACATATTTTGGCAGCTAGTTTAATGGAACAAGCTGGGGATTATGCTTCGGAACATGAGATGACTAACCACTTTGCGGCTGGAGGTTTTCGTGATATGACACGTATTGCGGAGAGCGAACCAGGTATGTGGACTAGTATTTTACTAACCAATAAGGCTGCGGTTTTAGAACGTATTGATGATTTTAAAAACAGACTTGATGGCGTTGCGGAGCTTATTTCGCAAAATGACGCCGATGCTATTTGGAATTATTTTAACCATGCCAAAGAAACCCGCAAGGAAATGAACATTCACAAACGTGGTGGTGTCGAAAGCGGTTTTGATATTTTTGTTGATGTTCCTGATGAAGAAGATGTTATCTTGGAAATCTTGGAACTACTTCGTGGAACATCTTTGGTTAACATCCACATTAACGAAGAAAACCGTGAGGATATTAACGGCATTTTGCAAATTTCTCTTAAGAATATCAAAGATTTTGAACACGCTAAGAAGGTTATCAGTGAAAATACTGATTATAAAGTTTATGTTAATTAAGGAGAATTACTATGGCAAATATTTATGATTTAGCAAATGAATTAGAACGTGGCATCCGTGCCCTTCCAGAGTATAAAAAAGCTGAAGAAAGTCGTGCAGCGATTGAAGCAGATACGGCAGCTAAAGAACTTTTCAAAGAATTTACAGATTTCCAACAAGGGCTTTATGCTAAATTGCAATCTGGACAAATGCCTACTGGTGATGAACAGGCTAAAATGCAAGAATTAGGAGCTAAAATTGAAACTAATCCAGTTCTGAAAGCTTACCTCGATGCGCAACAAGCTTTGTCAGTTTATGTATCTGACATTGAAAAAATTGTCTTTGGACCTTTGCAAGACCTTTTGAAATAATGATATTTTACAACCTGACATTCTTTGTTAGGTTGTTTTCGTATTTTCTGAATCAAAGGTCTATAATGAGTGATAACTTTATAAGGGGGAATGTTGTATGTCACGTAAGGTCGGAATTATTGGAATGGGGCATGTTGGGTCAACAGTTGCTCATGGTTTGATTGCTCAAGGTGCATTTGATGATTATGTTTTGATAGATATTAACGAAAAGAAAGTTACGGCGGATGCTGTTGATTTTACAGATGCGGCAGCTAATCTCAATCAGCATGCTAATATCGTTGTTAATGATTATCAAGCGTTGGCAGATGCAGATGTTGTGATTTCAGCTTTGGGGAATATTGCTTTGCAGGACAATCCAGATGCGGACCGTTTTGCAGAATTGCCTTTTACAGCAAAGCAAGTACCACTTGTTGCTAAAAAATTAAAAGAAGTTGGTTTTAAAGGTATTATTATCGCGATTTCTAATCCTGTTGATGTTGTGACTAGCCTTTATCAACATTATTCAGGGCTTCCTAAAGAACGCGTCATTGGTACGGGAACGTTGCTTGATACAGCACGTATGAAACGTGCAGTTTCAGAACGTTTCGGTGTAGATGCTCGTAGTGTTTATGGCTATAATTTAGGTGAGCATGGGAATTCTCAATTTACAGCATGGAGCCAAGTGCGTGTGAAGGGGCAACCTATTTCAACATTTACAGATGCTAAGACTTTGGACGAAATTGCTCATGAAGCGATGATTGGTGGGCATACTGTTTTCTACGGTAAAAAATACACTAGCTATGGCATTGCAAGTGCGGCAATCCGTTTAGCTTTGGCTATTGTGTCAGATAGCCACGAAGAATTACCAGTGTCAAATTATTATGAACCGCTTGATACTTATCTTAGCTATCCTGCCATTGTTGGACGTGAAGGAATTATCGAGCAAATAAAATTGACATTACCAGCAGAAGAAGAAGCAAAACTTGAAAAGTCTGCCAACTTTATTAAACGTAAATTTTCAGAAAGTCTAAATTAAAGAAAAAGAAATCCCATCTGGAAAATCAGGTGGGATTAATGATTTAACAAGTGATTCCGAACTTCAGAAATGAAATAAAGTGACCCTGTCACAACAAATAAGTCTTCTGGATTGTCATCTACTCTTGAAAGCCAGTCTTTGTAATCAGCAACTTTTGGGTATTGTTCTGGGTAGTCTGACAATGCCTGCGCCTGATAGAAATCAAATGTTGTGACGGTTAAGTCATAGGTGGACAATTCTTCCAGCATTTGTGTTAAAGGCTTGCGATTTAGCCCTGCAAATAAAATGTGACTGTTTTGTTGAGCAAAGTCATTCTTTAGTAAGTCAACTAATTTGGCGATAGAATCTTCGTTATGAGCACCATCTAGCATTAGATTTGGCTTGATGAGTTCACAACGTCCTGCCCAAACAGTCTCTTCCAGACCAGTTTTGATTGTAATTGGTGTAATAGCTGGCAATTGTTTTTGAAGAATCAATGCAGTCATAGCTGCCAAAGAAGCGTTAGCTTTTTGGTGTTTACCAAGCATTTTAAGCTGAATATCTGGAATAATAGTCTGATGATAAATCATATCAAAAGCTCTGCCATTTTCCATAAACGAAAAATCTTTTCCTAACTCATAAATGCTGGACATTGTCTCTTCGGCTTTCTGATAAAAAACGTGGCGAACGGGCTCTGCCATTTTTCCAAAAATAAAGGGAACGTTTGTTTTTAAGACACCTGCTTTGTGCTGGGCAATCTCAGCTAGGGAATTGCCGAGTGTTTCTTGGTGGTCGATGCTGATTGAGGGGCAAATGACAGCTTTGGCTGTGAAAACATTGGTTGAATCGTAAGTGCCACCAATACCAGCTTCGATGACCGCAATATCGATAGGATTAATGACTGCAAAATAATAAAACATGAGAGCAGTGACTAATTCAAATTCGGTCACTTTGCCCGACTTGTCTTGAAATTTTGCGCTATCAACAAGTGGTTTAATAGCTTGAACTGTTTTTACCAAATCCTGGTCAGGGATTTCAATGCTATCAATAGCAATGCGCTCATTAAAACGAGTGATAAATGGCGATGTGAAAGTACCAGTCTTGTAACCAGAAGCAGTTAAAATATGTTGTAAAAAGCTTGTTGTTGAACCTTTGCCATTAGTTCCGACGACGTGAATCGCAGGAAATTTATCTTGCGGATTGTCGAGCAATGCTAGTAAATACTGCATACGCTCAAGGCTCGGACGACGTCCGTTGGCTTTATGAGAATGAATCCAGTTTAATGTTTCAATATAATTCATAACTTTTTGATTAAATTCGTAAAAAAGAGGTGAGAACTTAGTGTACTTACCTCTTTTGAGTGTGATTGAGACGGTTGAAAATCAATAGAAGGAGCAAATAATCGCTGAAAACGATATTAGCACTAGTAACGATTACTCAGTTGTTTCGGTGTTGCTACCTGTAGTGGTATCGTCAGAAGTTGTATCTGAACTTGATGGTGTTGTTGAACTTTGGCTTGTAGCAGAGCTTGAACTATAAGTGGTATCTGAACTTGAACTGTAAGTATTGTTGTTACTGTTGTTAGAACCACTATTATAGTTATTATTAGCAGAAGCAGAACTTGAATAAGTTGTCGAAGCGGAAGTATCTGTTTTACTATCGCTGTCACTTTCTTTGATGATAACAGTTGTTGTCGTTGTTGATTTATCTGTTGTCTTTGAGTTTGACCCCTTTAAGGCATTGCTAATGGTAATACTTGCCACAATGATACTAAGAATAGAACCAATAAGAGCAACTGTTTTTTGAAGGGCAGAAAAACCTGTCTTAATGTGTTTTGTTGGGGCAGCTGACTTATCGTTTTTTGATGATGATTTTTGACGTCTTGAGTATTTTTGAGACATGATTAACTCCTTTTTCGCATATGACTCTATTATAAAATATTCTTTTTAAATGTCCAGCGTTAGAATTTTTTTGTTTCAAAAATTATTGTACGTCAAATTCTTAAAGTTAACCTTAAAAAAACTTAAAATTAAAACTTTCACACTCATAAAAGTCTGTGCTATAATGATAGTATTGATTTTTGTGAAGGAAGAAAAAATGATATATTTTGATAATTCAGCTACAACAATTCCCTATCCTGAAGTGTTACGCACTTATCAGGAAGTTGCTAGCAAGATATTTGGAAATCCCTCAAGTTTGCATAATTTAGGAACAAAGGCTAGTCGTATTTTAGAAGCTAGTCGCAAGCAAATTGCGGATTTATTAGGGGTTAAGAGCACTGAAATTATTTTTACGTCTGGTGGTACAGAAAGTGATAACTGGGTACTTAAAGGTGCTGCCTTTGAAAAAGAACGTTATGGCAAACACATCATCGTTTCAGATATTGAACACCCAGCGGTCAAAGAGTCGGCAAAATGGCTAAGCGAACACGGTTTTGACGTTTCATATGCACCTGTTAATGACCAAGGTTTTGTTGATGTCAAAGCATTAGCTGCGCTTTTGCGACCAGATACAACTTTGGTATCAATCATGGCAGTGAATAATGAGATTGGCTCTATCCAACCGATTAAAGAAATTTCTGAATTATTAGCTGATAAGCAAGGCATTTCATTCCATGTGGATGCTGTTCAAGCTATTGGAAAAATTCCATCGGCGGATTATTTAACTGACCGTGTTGATTTTGCAAGCTTTTCAGGGCATAAATTCCACAGCGTTCGTGGGGTTGGTTTCATTTATAAAAAAGAAGGAAAAAAATTAACCCCATTATTAGCTGGTGGTGGTCAGGAAGGTGACCTTCGTTCTACAACTGAAAATGTAGCAGGAATTGCGGCTACGGCTAAAGCACTTCGCTTGGTGACTGATAAAGAAGCTTATGCTCTTCCGAAAATTGCCAAGATGAAAGAAGTTATCTATGACGAGCTAGCTAAGCATAAAGATATTGTTATTTTCTCAGGTAAAGATGATACATTTGCTCCAAATATTTTAACCTTTGGAATTAAAGGGGTTCGTGGTGAAGTTGTGGTTCATGCTTTCGAAGAACACGAAATTTACATTTCAACCACATCAGCTTGTTCATCAAAAGCTGGAAAACCTGCTGGAACATTGATTGCTATGGGCGTTCCAACGAAATTAGCACAATCAGCTGTCCGAATCAGTCTTGATGACGATAATGACATGGGACAAGTTGAGCAATTTCTAACGATTTTCAAACAAGTTTACGAAAAAACCAAAAAAGTAAGATAATAAGAAAGGATAAAGAGAGTTTTCTCTTTAATAAACTATGCAGTATTCAGAAATTATGGTTCGTTACGGCGAACTATCAACCAAAGGAAAGAACCGTATGCGTTTCATCAATAAATTGAAACATAACATGAAACACGTTCTTTCAATTTATCCAGATGTGCGTGTTGTTGCTGACCGTGACCGTGCTCACATTTATTTAAATGGCACAGATTACGTACCCGTTGCCGAATCATTGAAACAAATTTTTGGGATTCAAGGCTTCTCGCCATCATACAAAGTTGAGAAAAATCTTGAAACCATTAAAAAAGCAGTTCAAGATGTGATGAAAGATGTTTATCACGAAGGACTAACTTTTAAAATTACAAGTAAACGTAGCGACCATAACTTTGAAATGGATAGTCGCGAATTGAACCAATACCTTGGTTCTGCTGTATTTGAGGTTTTACCAGATATCCAAGCTCAAATGAAAGGTCCAGATGTCAACTTGAAAGTGGAAATTCGTGAAGAAGCAGCTTACCTTTCCTATGAAAATATCAAAGGTGCTGGTGGTCTCCCTGTCGGAACAGCAGGACGAGGAATGTTGATGCTTTCTGGCGGAATTGATTCACCAGTTGCAGGTTACCTTGCTCTTAAACGTGGGGTTGATATTGAGGCAGTTCACTTTGCTAGCCCACCTTATACAAGCCCAGGTGCTCTTAAAAAAGCCCAAGATTTGACACGTAAGTTGACTAAATTTGGTGGTAATATTGATTTCATCGAAGTGCCATTTACAGAAATTCAAGAAGAAATTAAAGAAAAAGCACCTGAAGCTTACTTGATGACTTTGACACGTCGTTTCATGATGCGTATTACTGACCTTATCCGTGAAGAACGTAATGGTTTAGTGATTATTAATGGTGAAAGTCTTGGACAAGTTGCCAGTCAAACACTTGAAAGCATGCGTGCCATTAATGCGGTAACCGCAACCCCAATTATTCGTCCAGTTGTCACAATGGATAAATTAGAAATCATTGATATTGCTCAAAAAATCGATACTTTCGACATTTCAATTCAACCATTTGAGGACTGCTGTACTATTTTTGCACCTGACCGCCCAAAAACAAATCCAAAAATCAAAAATGTTGAACAATACGAAAAACGTATGGACGTTGAAGGACTTGTTGAGCGTGCGGTTGCAGGCATTAAAGTAACAACAATCACTCCACAAGCAGACCACGATGAGGTTGATGACTTGATTGATGATTTATTATAGGAGACAAAAAGCTACCGTTGGTGGCTTTTTAGGTAAATTCTGACTCCTTTGCTAGAAAATGCTATAATAGTGTTTGGAGGTAAGATTAAGTGATGTTTGATAGGATTATTTATAAAAAAACAACGCTTGCTTGTTTGAGTTTTTTGGTGATTTCCTTGCTTGGTTCGGGTGTGTATAGTCTAGCTTTTGAAAAATCGAGCTCTAATACGACACAAACGACAGAAAAACAAGCACAAAACAAAAGCAATACGACGAAAACAGCGCGTGTCATGGCAAATGGTGATATTCTCATCCACAATGGGCTTTATGGAAGTGCTGAACAAGCTGACGGAAGCTATGATTTCACGCCGTTTTTTGAGTACGTCAAGGACTGGATTTCAAGTGCTGACTTGGCTATCGGTGATTACGAAGGAACGATTAGCCCTGATTACCCTTTGGGTGGTTATCCGCTTTTTAATGCACCAAGTGAAATCGCTGACGCTATGAAAGACACGGGGTATGATGTTGTTGATTTAGCGCATAATCACATTTTGGATTCTGGGCTTTCAGGTGCTATCAATACGGTTGAAACCTTTGAAAATTTTGGCTTGTCAACTATCGGTGTTTACAAAGAAAATCGTGATACGGAAGACATTCTCATTAAAAATATCAACGGCATCAAAATTGCGATTTTGGGTTATTCTTATGGCTATAATGGCATGGAAGCGAATGTGGCAGATGAAGATTACGAAAAACATATGTCAGATTTAGATGAAGATAAAATGAAATCAGAAATTCAAGAAGCTGAAAAGAAAGCTGATGTCACAATTGTCATGCCACAAATGGGAACAGAATACGCTCTTGAACCAACAGACGAACAAGTAACGCTTTATCATAAAATGATTGACTGGGGAGCAGATGTTGTGTTTGGTGGACATCCTCACGTTGCTGAGCCGTCTGAAACGCTTGAAAAAGACGGCGATAAAAAATTTATCATCTATTCAATGGGGAATTTTATCTCTAACCAGCGTTTAGAAACGGTTGATAATATCTGGACAGAACGTGGTCTCTTAATGGACGTCACTTTTGAAAAGAAAAATAATAAAACAACAATCAAGACCGTTGCCGCTCATCCGACAATGGTTTGGGTTTGGAGCAAGGGTGTGACGGGCTCAGAAGGCTTTGTGCTTTCCGATTATCGAACGCTTGTTTTGGAAGATTTTATTGAAGGTGGAAAGTATCGTGATATTCTTGATTCAACTATGCAAGAAAAAGTGGATACTGCCTACCAAGAAATGAATGAATTGGTGAATTTACAATGGGATTAAGTCGTCAAAAAGTTAACCTATTTTCAAAGAGTTATGAAGATGTTAAAAAATTATACCTAACTGCCTTTCCAGCAGTAGAACGGTTACCCTATTTGCCGTTAGTTTTGAATGCTTATCGGCGTTTAGCGAATTTTTATGCCTACTATGATAAGGATGACTTTGTTGGTTTAGTGTATTTGTTGGAGAATGAAGAAGTTATCTATCTGTTCTTTCTTGCGGTTAATCCAAATATTCGTTCACGTGGCTATGGCTCTGCCATTTTACAAGACATTAGAAATTTAGCAGGAAAACGTCCGATTATTCTTGCCATGGAACCATTAGATAAAACTGCTGAAAATTATCATCAACGTGTTAAACGAGTTGTTTTTTATGAAAAGAATGGCTTTAATATCACGGATTATTATTATCATGAAGGAACAGAAGTGTATCAAGTCATGGCAACAGATGCCTCACTTAACATTCAAGTAGTGGAAAAATTAACGAAAAAAGCGGTGCTAGGCTTAATTGCTATTTCATTTGAGAAAAAATCAGAATGAAAACGTAATATTGCTAAAAAAGCATAGCATATTCCTTGATTTAATCACTTTATCATGTTAAAATATGAACGTTGACTAAATGCACATCCTGTGCAACCGCACGAAAATCGTTCATAAGTAACTTTCGAAGTTCACGATTTAGGCGAGTCTTCACAAGCGGAAAATCCGCAACAAAAATTTATAGGAGGTGCACGATGAGCACATATGCAATCATCAAAACTGGTGGAAAACAAGTTAAAGTTGAAGTAGGTCAAGCTATCTATGTTGAAAAACTTGATGTTGAAGCTGGTTCAGAAGTAACATTTAACGAAGTTGTTCTTGTTGGTGGTGACAAAACTGTTGTTGGTACACCAGTTGTTGAAGGAGCTACTGTTGTTGGTACTGTTGAAAAACAAGGTAAACAAAAGAAAGTTGTTACTTTCAAATACAAACCTAAAAAAGGTAGCCACCGTAAACAAGGTCACCGTCAGCCTTACACAAAAGTTGTTATCAACGCTATCAACGCTTAATTTGGCAATATTATGATTCAAGCAACTTTTATTCGCCACAAGGGTAACTTAGAAAGTGTTGAACTGATTGGTCACGCTGGTAGTGGTGAGTATGGCTTTGATATCGTATGTGCAGCTGTCTCAACTTTATCAATTAACTTGGTTAATTCGTTAGAAGCTTTGGCAGATTGCAACGCTGATTTAGCTATCAATGAGATTGATGGTGGTTATATGAAGATTGATATCTCTCATGTAACTGAAAAGACAGATGAGAAAGTTCAACTTTTATTTGAAAGCTTTCTTTTAGGAATGACAAATTTGGCAGAAAACTCTCAAGAGTTTGTGTCAGTTCAAGTCATTGCAAACTAATTTGAAAAGAGGACACAACATATGTTAAAAATGAATCTTGCTAACTTGCAACTTTTCGCCCACAAAAAAGGTGGAGGTTCTACATCAAATGGTCGTGATTCACAAGCTAAACGTCTAGGTGCTAAAGCAGCCGACGGACAAACTGTTTCAGGTGGATCAATCCTTTACCGTCAACGCGGTACTCACATTTATCCAGGTGTAAACGTAGGTCGCGGTGGAGACGATACACTCTTCGCTAAAGTTGAAGGTGTTGTACGTTTCGAACGTAAAGGTCGCGATAAAAAACAAGTCTCTGTTTACCCTATCGCAAAATAATAGCGTAAATAGCTTACTTGAAAGCTTTGTCAATCATGGCAAGGCTTTTTTGATTACCTTACCCCCTTGGAAGAGAGCGTTTCCTTGCCAAATTTTGAAACCAGTCTAAAAGCTATTACAAGTTTGTTAACCATTTTGCAAAAAGAATTAGGAAAACAGGCAACAGTCTAGTTTTTTTGTTATAATAAAGTTGATTGATTTTTAGAAAGAATGATTTAAATGAACATACAACAATTGCGTTATGTCGTGGCGATTGCCAATAGTGGTACATTTCGTGAGGCGGCTTCTAAACTTTTTGTAAGCCAACCTAGTTTATCAGTAGCAATTAGAGATTTGGAAGGCGAACTTGGCTTTCAAATCTTTACTCGAACAACAACTGGAGCGGTTTTGACAAGTCATGGGATGACTTTTTATGAGAAAGCTCTTGAGGTTGTGAAAAGTTTTGATTCCTTTGAAAAACAGTTTTCACAAGCAGCAGCGGATTCAGATGAATTTTCAATTGCCAGTCAGCACTATGATTTTTTGCCACCGTTAATTACCGCTTTTTCACAAGCTCATCCAGAACATAAAGATTTTCGTATTTTTGAATCAACGACGATTCAAATTTTAGATGAAATTGCTCAAGGTGATAGTGAGATTGGGATTATCTATTTAAATAACCAAAATCGTAAAGGGCTTTTGCAGCGTATGGAAAAGCTTGGCTTGGAATTTGTTGAGTTAATTCCATTTCAAACCCATATTTATCTTGCTAAAGAACATCCTTTAGCGAAAAAAGATAGCTTGGTTATGGCTGATTTATTAGGATTTCCGACTGTGCGATTTACCCAAGAAAAAGATGAGTACCTTTACTATTCTGAAAATTTTGTGGATACAACGGATAGTTCTCGTATCTTCAATGTTACTGACCGTGCTACTTTGAATGGTATTTTGGAAAGAACAGATGCCTATGCAACAGGCTCTGGTTTCTTAGATAGTCGTAGCGTAAACGGAATTACTGTCATTCCACTTGAAGATGATTTGGATAATAAAATGGTTTACATCAAACGCCGTGATAAGAATTTATCAGCTTGTGCGCTTAAATTTATCGCTGTTATGAAAGATTATTTTGCTAAATTCAGCCCAAAGGTGACTAAATGAAGACATTAAGAAAAGTTTATTTTCCACTTGCTGCTGTGGTTTTGATTGTTTTAGACCAGTTAAGTAAGCTATGGATTGTTAATCACATCACTTTGGACACCATTCAAGAGTGTTTGCCAGGTATTTTTAGCTTAACTTACTTGCGTAATTATGGCGCTGCTTTTTCGATTTTACAAAATCAACAATGGCTATTTGCGGTTATTACGTTTGCGGTCGTTGGGGCTGCTTGCTATTATTTTGTTAAAAATATCAACGGTCAGTTTTGGTTTTTACTTGGTTTAATCCTCATTATCTCAGGCGGTTTAGGAAATTTTATTGACCGTGTGCGCCTTGGTTATGTTGTTGATATGATTCATTTAGATTTTATGAATTTTGCGGTGTTTAATATGGCGGATTCTTATTTAACAGTTGGGGTTGTGATACTATTCATTGCCCTTTGGAAAGAGGAGGAGAATGGAGTTAATCATTAAGGAAGCTGGTATTCGTTTAGACAAGGCGCTAGCAGATTTGACAGAATTGTCACGTAGCCAAGCTAACGATGAAATCAAAAAAGGAACAGTTTTGGTCAATGGCAAAGCTGTTAAAGCGAAATATGCTGTCAAAGTTGGTGATGTTGTCACTTACGAAGTGCCAAAAGAAGAAGTGCTAGAATATACAGCTGAAAATATTCCACTTGATATTATTTACGAAGATGATGACGTTGCTGTGGTCAATAAACCACAAGGAATGGTGGTTCATCCGTCAGTTGGTCATACGTCTGGAACATTAGTGAATGCCTTGATGTACCACATTAAAGATTTATCTTCGATTAACGGTGTGATTCGACCAGGAATTGTGCATCGTATTGATAAAGACACTTCAGGTTTGTTGATGATTGCTAAAAATGATACAGCTCACAACGCACTTGCAGCAGAATTAAAAGATAAAAAATCACTTCGTAAATACGTTGCAATCGTCCATGGCACTATTCCAAACGACCGTGGTGTTATTGAAGCACCAATTGGACGTTCAGAAAAAGACCGTAAAAAACAAGCTGTGACAGCAAAAGGCAAACCCGCTTTAACTCACTTTAAGGTTTTGGAACGTTTTGGAAATTATACGTTGGTTGAGTTGACTTTGGAAACAGGGCGTACGCACCAAATTCGTGTGCATATGGCGTATATTGGTCATCCTGTTGCTGGTGATCCGCTTTATGGACCACGTAAGACATTAAAAGGCAATGGTCAGTTTTTACATGCACAAACACTTGGTTTTACTCATCCAACAACGGGTGAAACATTGACTTTCATGGCAGAAGCACCAGCTATTTTTAAAGAAACATTGGAAAATCTAAGGAATGGCAAAGCTTAATGATAAAGCAGGGGTTGGACAACCAATTTTTGCTTTTTTACCATAGAGTTGGTAAAAGATAATCGTAAATCTCTTGCCAAATAATCATAGTTTTGGTATCATATAGAGAGTAAATATTATCCTTTAATACTGTCCTGTGAGGCAGGCAAGGAGAGAACGGTAAAAGAAGTGTGCAACTGGCATAGTTGTACCTATATTTTGTGGAATCTCCTTGGTAACGAGGAGCTTTTTTGTATATTAGAGAGGTTTGTTTTATGAAAACAAAAGAAATTGTTGACGACGTAACAATGAAACGTGCGATTACACGTATCACTTATGAGATTATCGAGCGTAATAAAAATCTTGATAATATTGTTCTCGCAGGAATTAAGACGCGTGGTGTTTTTATCGCTCGTCGCATTCAAGATCGCTTGAAACAATTGGAAGGAATTGATATTCCAATTGGCGAACTTGATACCAAACCTTTCCGTGATGATATGAAAGTTGAAGAAGATACAACTGATATGCCAGTTGATATTACTGGAAAAGATGTGATTTTGGTTGATGATGTTCTTTATACAGGACGTACAATCCGTGCAGCAATTGATAACTTGGTAAGTCTTGGACGTCCAGCGCGTGTCAGTCTTGCTGTACTTGTTGACCGTGGTCACCGTGAACTCCCAATTCGTGCTGATTATGTTGGTAAAAATATTCCAACAAGTGCTGTGGAAGAAATTATTGTTGAAGTGATTGAAGTAGATGGAAAAGATTGCGTCAGCATTGTTGATCCGAGCTAAGCAGTTATAGAATTGAGGAGGAAGATAAAAAGTGGAAAACGTAAAATATGATGTGCATGATATACCTAAAACAGGGATGTTGTTTGGACTATCCTTCCAGCATTTATTTGCCATGTTTGGCTCAACGGTTTTGGTTCCAATTTTAGTTGGTATCGATCCAGCAATCGCCCTTTTCTCAAGCGGTTTGGGGACATTGGCACATTTGACAGTAACTAAATATAAAATCCCAGCTTACATGGGTTCAAGCTTCGCTTACATTGCAACGATGCAAATGCTAATGAAAACCGATGGTATTGCGGCAGTAGCACAGGGGGCAATCGCAGGTGGTCTAGTTTACTTAATCGTTGCCTTGATTGTCAAATTTGCTGGAAATGCTTGGATTGATAAAGTTCTTCCACCAATTGTAGTTGGTCCAATCATTATTGTTATCGGACTTAGTCTTGCAACTACAGCTGTTAATGACGTCATGTTAAAAGATGGCGAATATAATTTCACATACTTGTTGATTGGTATGGTAACGCTTCTTGCTGTTATTCTATTTAACATGTATGGCAAGAAAATTATTGGTGTTATCCCAATTCTTCTTGGTTTGATTGTTGGTTATCTTTTCTCCTTGATTGTTGGCGCAGTAACAGGTCAAACGATTGTTGACTTATCAGACGTTGCTAAATCGGCCTGGTTCCAAGTTCCAAGTTTTGATATTCTTTTCGTGGATTATCATTTCAAACTTTATCCAAGCGCGATTTTGACAATGGCACCAATTGCTTTTGTCACTATGACTGAACATTTTGGTCATGTTATGGTGCTTAATAGTTTGACAGGACGTGATTTCTTTAAAGACCCAGGCCTTGATCGTACCCTTACAGGTGACGGTATTGCACAAATTATCGCTGGTGTCTTCGGTGCTCCCCCAGTCACATCTTACGGTGAAAACATTGGTGTTATGGCACTTAATAAGATTTATTCAGTTTATGTTATTGCTGGGGCAGCTGTGATTGCAGTAGTGATGAGTTTTATCGGAAAAATTTCAGCATTGCTTTCTTCAATCCCTACACCAGTTATCGGTGGAATTTCAATTGCTCTCTTTGGTGTTATCGCTTCAAGTGGTCTTAAAATCTTAGTTGAAAATAAAATTGATTTTGACAATAAGAAAAATCTTTTGATTGCAAGTGTTATCTTGGTATCTGGTATTGGTGGTTTGACATTGCAAGTTGCTGGTTTGCAAATTACAGGTGTCGCATTCTCAACACTTTTAGGTATCATTTTGTATCAAATTCTTCCAGAAAAGGATTAAGAAAATGGCAGTTACAGATGGCGTTGTTTCACTAAAACATTTAGTGACTATGGAAACATTATCAAACGAAGAAGTGCTTGGCTTGATTAGACGTGGTGTTGCGTTTAAAACCAATAAGGCGAATTTTAGTTTAGATAGGCAGTATTTTGCAGCAAATCTTTTCTTTGAACCGTCAACGCGTACGCATAAGTCTTTTGAAGTCGCTGAAAGGAAACTTGGATTGGATGTCATTGAATTTGACGCTAAAACAAGTTCAGTGAACAAAGGAGAGACTTTGTATGATACTATTTTGACGATGAGTTCTTTGGGAATTGACATTTGTGTGATTCGCCATTCAATGGAAGATTACTACAAAGAATTAATTGATAGTCGAACAATTCAAACAGCAATTGTGAATGGTGGTGACGGTTCAGGTCAACATCCAAGCCAATGTCTGTTGGATTTAATGACGATTCATGAAGAGTTTGGCGGCTTTGAAAATCTAAAAGTAGCTATCGTTGGTGATATTACCCATTCGCGTGTGGCAAAATCAAACATGCAAATTTTAAAACGTCTCGGAGCAGAATTATATTTTGCTGGTCCAGAACAATGGTATTCAAGTGAATTTGATGTTTATGGAAAATACGTTGCAATCGATGATATTGTTGATAAGGCAGATGTCATGATGATGCTTCGTGTTCAACATGAACGCCATGATAGCGAACGTGGTTTTTCAAAAGAAACCTATCATAAGATATATGGTTTAACAGCTGAACGTTATGAAAAAATGAAAGATTCTGCGATTATCATGCACCCTGCCCCAGTCAATCGTGATGTGGAAATTGCAGATCAATTAGTAGAAGCGCCTAAATCACGAATTGCAACACAAATGCAAAATGGTGTTTTTGTACGAATGGCAATTCTAGAAGCTGTGCTGAACGGCAAAGCTTAATGAATAATAACATACTTTAGTTTGAATTGTCTGCTAAAAACGTTAAAGTGCTCCCGTGAGAGCAAACGAGAGGAATAAAAATGGCAAAAAGACTTTTAATTTTAGAAGATGGAACAATTTTTGAAGGAAAAGCTTTTGGAGCTGACCTTGATGTAACAGGTGAGATTGTTTTTAACACTGGTATGACGGGTTATCAAGAATCCATTACAGACCAATCCTATAATGGTCAAATATTGACTTTTACTTACCCATTGGTTGGTAATTACGGTATCAATCGAGATGACTATGAATCAATCACACCCACTTGTAAAGGTGTTGTTGTTTCTGAAAATACACGTCGTGCAAATAATTGGCGTAATCAAATGACTTTAGACGAGTTTTTGAAATCTAAAAATATTCCAGGCATTTCAGGAATTGATACACGTGCTTTGACAAAAATTATCCGTAAACATGGAACAATGAAAGCAACACTTGCTAGTGATGGTGATTCTATTGAGCATTTGCAAGTGCAATTACAAGCCACGGTTTTACCAACAAATAATATTGAACAAGTTTCAACAAAAACGGCTTACCCAGCACCTGGTGTTGGTAAAAATATCATTTTGGTTGATTTCGGATTGAAACATTCTATCCTACGTGAATTTTCAAAACGTGATTGCAATGTGACCGTTGTTCCTTACAATATTACGGCTGAAGAAATTCTTCACTTAAATCCTGACGGTGTTATGTTGTCAAATGGTCCAGGTAATCCAGAAGATGTTCCAGAAGCTCTTGACATGATTCGTGGTGTTCAAGGTAAAATTCCAATCTTCGGTATCTGTATGGGACATCAATTGTTCAGCTTAGCTAATGGTGCGACAACTTACAAAATGAAATTTGGTCACCGTGGATTTAACCACGCTGTTCGTGAAATTGCAACGGGACGTATTGATTTTACAAGTCAGAACCATGGTTATGCCGTTGATCGTGACACTCTTCCTGATTGTCTTATGGTAACGCATGAAGAAATCAACGATAAATCTGTTGAAGGTGTTCGTCATCGTGACTTCCCAGCGTTTTCAGTGCAATTCCACCCAGATGCTGCGCCAGGTCCACATGATGCAAGTTATCTTTTTGATGACTTTCTTGAATTAATTGATGCTTTTCAAGCTGAAAAAGCTCGTAACTAATATTTAAATCTAATCCGTGAGTTAGATAATATAGAAAGGAGAAGATACATCGTTCAAGTTGGCTAATGAGCTGATTTGAACAAACCATACAAGCTGTGCCAAAAGATAATCTTTAGAAATAGATGTTATCGTGTTTTTTATTGCTTGTCTGGCTTTGTATCATAGATTATGCCAAAACGTACAGATATTAAAAAAATTATGGTGATTGGTTCTGGTCCGATTATTATTGGTCAGGCAGCTGAATTTGACTATGCAGGAACACAAGCTTGTCTTGCTCTTAAAGAAGAAGGGTACAGCGTTGTTCTTGTCAACTCAAACCCAGCGACAATCATGACAGATAAAGAAATCGCAGATCAGGTTTATATCGAACCGTTGACACTCGAATTTGTCACACGTATTATCCGTAAAGAGCGTCCAGATGCACTCCTTCCAACGTTGGGGGGACAAACTGGTCTTAATATGGCAATGGAGTTGTCAAGAGCTGGAATCCTTGATGAACTTGGTGTTGAGTTGCTAGGTACAAAACTATCAGCGATTGATCAGGCTGAGGACCGTGATCTTTTCAAACAATTAATGGAAGATCTCAATCAACCAATTCCAGAATCTGAAATTGTCAATACTGTTGACGAAGCGGTTGCTTTTGCAGAATCAATTGGTTACCCAGTTATCGTACGTCCTGCCTTTACTCTCGGTGGTACAGGTGGCGGTATGTGTGATAACGAAGAAGAACTTCGTGAAATCGCTGAAAATGGTTTGAAATTATCACCAGTAACGCAATGTTTGATTGAACGTTCTATTGCAGGATTCAAAGAAATCGAATACGAAGTTATGCGTGATGCTGCCGACAACGCCCTTGTGGTTTGTAATATGGAAAACTTCGACCCAGTTGGTATCCATACTGGGGATTCAATCGTATTTGCACCAACACAAACTCTTTCAGACATTGAAAACCAAATGTTGCGTGATGCAAGTTTGAGCATTATTCGTGCCCTTAAAATCGAGGGAGGATGTAACGTTCAGCTTGCTCTTGACCCAAATAGCTTCAAATATTATGTTATTGAAGTTAACCCACGTGTGTCACGTTCATCAGCTCTTGCCTCGAAAGCAACTGGTTATCCAATCGCAAAATTGGCTGCCAAAATTGCCGTTGGCTTGACGCTTGATGAAATGGTTAACCCAGTTACTGGAACAACTTATGCTATGTTTGAACCAACCCTTGACTATGTGGTTGCCAAAATTCCACGTTTCCCATTTGATAAATTTGAAAATGGTGAACGACGTCTAGGGACACAAATGAAAGCGACTGGTGAAGTTATGGCTATCGGTCGTAATATCGAAGAATCGCTTTTGAAAGCTTGTCGTTCACTTGAAATCGGTGTTTACCACAATGAAATAGCTGACTTGGCAGAAGTTTCAGATGATGAATTGGTTAATAAGATTGTTCGTGCGCAAGATGACCGTTTGTTCTACCTTTCTGAAGCCATCCGCCGTGGATACACTATCGAAGAACTATCTAAACTAACAAAAATCGATCTTTTCTTCCTTGATAAATTGCTCCACATCTTTGAATTAGAACAAGAGTTAGCGAGTCATGTCGGAGATGTTGACGTTTTGAAAGAAGCTAAACGCAATGGTTTTGCTGACCGTAAAATTGCATCACTTTGGAACATGACTGCCGATGATGTGCGTGCCATTCGTACTGAAAATAAAATCATTCCAGTTTATAAAATGGTTGACACGTGTGCAGCTGAGTTTGAATCAGAAACACCATATTTCTATTCAACATATGAATGGGAAAATGAATCAGTCAAATCAGACAAAGAATCAATCATTGTTCTTGGTTCAGGTCCAATTCGTATTGGGCAAGGGGTTGAATTTGACTATGCAACTGTTCACTCAGTTAAAGCTATTCAAGCAGCTGGATATGAAGCCATCATTATGAACTCAAATCCAGAAACGGTATCAACAGACTTCTCAATTTCTGATAAACTTTATTTCGAGCCATTAACATTCGAAGATGTTATGAATGTTATTGAACTCGAACAACCAAAAGGTGTTATCGTGCAATTTGGTGGTCAAACAGCTATCAATTTGGCAGAACCGTTGTCTAAAGCTGGTGTTGCTATCCTTGGTACACAAGTTTCTGACCTTGACCGTGCTGAAGATCGTGACCTCTTTGAGCAAGCTTTGAAAGAATTGGATATTCCACAACCACCGGGACAAACTGCGACAAATGAAGAAGAGGCGGTTGAAGCTGCACGTAAGATTGGCTTCCCAGTTCTTGTTCGTCCATCATACGTACTTGGCGGACGTGCTATGGAAATCGTAGAAAATGAAGAAAATCTTCGTTCTTACATGCGTACAGCTGTTAAAGCTAGTCCAGACCACCCAGTCCTTGTTGACTCATATATCGTTGGTCGTGAATGTGAAGTAGATGCGATTTCTGATGGTAAAGATGTCCTTATCCCAGGAATTATGGAACATATCGAACGTGCAGGGGTTCATTCGGGTGACTCAATGGCAGTTTACCCACCTCAAACATTATCTAAGAAAATCCAAGATACAATTGCTGATTACACAAAACGTTTGGCGATTGGATTGAACTGTTTCGGTATGATGAACATTCAATTTGTTATCAAAGATGAAACAGTTTATGTTATCGAAGTTAACCCTCGAGCTAGTCGTACAGTGCCATTCTTGTCTAAAGTGACTAACATTCCTATGGCGCAAGTTGCAACGAAATTGATTCTTGGACAAACTCTTGCTGACCTTGGATATGAGGATGGGCTTTACCCAGAATCTGATTATGTACATGTGAAAGCACCAGTTTTCTCATTCACAAAATTAGCTAAAGTTGATAGCCTCCTCGGTCCTGAAATGAAATCAACTGGTGAAGTTATGGGATCAGACCAAACGCTTGAAAAAGCTCTTTACAAAGCCTTTGAAGCTTCATACTTCCATTTGCCATCATTTGGTAATGTTGTTTTCACAGTTTCTGATGATGCAAAAGAAGAAGCACTTGGTTTGGCGAGACGTTTTGCTGATATCGGATACAGCATTTTTGCTACACAAGGTACAGCCAAATATTTTGCTGAGAATGGTTTGATGTCAACCATTGTCAACAAACTTGGTGAAGATGATGAGAACGATATTCCAGCCCTTGTTCGTACAGGAAAAGTTCAAGCTATCGTCAATACTGTTGGAACAAAACGTACGCTTGACGAAGATGGTGCAACAATTCGTAGCTCTGCTATTGAACACGGTATTCCTCTCTTCACTGCACTTGATACAGCAGATGCCATGATTCGTGTCCTGGAAAGTCGTGGATTCACAACACAAGCTATCTAATACAATACATTTAGTTATAGAAATAAGAAGCTGAGCTAACGCTCAGTTTCTTTTGTTTAGCCATAAATTTTTCTACCAAATAGCTTCAAAATTTCTACTTACAAAACTGTAAGTTTATTGAGAAACGTTTTTCTTATAATAAATACGAAAGATGTTTTTTACATTTTATTCTTGACAGTAAAATACTAAAAACGTATAATTGTCTTATCGCAACAATACAAATATACAAAAGAAAAAGAGGAAGATTATGCCTAGAAGAAGTAAAGCGAAAATGTCTAAAAAGACTAAAGGGATTATTGGAGCTGCGGCAGCTTGTTTTGTTGTTGCAGGTGCAGCTCTGCTTTGGTGGCAACAAACCAAAACATCAGAGTCAACCGTTGAAACAACCTACGATACCACAACTGTAACAGAAGGCACCATTTCATCATCAACTTTGTTGACTGGTACAGTTAAAGCTTTCCAAGAACAATACGTTTATTATGACAGCAGTAAAGGAACTGAAGCTAGACCAACGGTATCAGTAGGTGACCAAATTACTACTGGTCAACAATTGGTTCAATACGACACTACAACAGCCCAAGCGGCTTATGACACAGCTGTTCGTAATTTAAATAAAGTTGGACGTCAGATTAATTACCTTAAAACATATGGTAATCTACCGACAACATCGACAACGACAGATGAAGAAACTGGTGAAGAAAAAACTGTTACTACACCACCAACAGCCCAACAAAATGCTGAATACAACCAACAACTGCAAGATTTAAATGATTCTTATGCAGATGCACAAGCTGAGGTTAATAAAGCACAACAAGCTCTTAACGAAACAGTCGTTGTGAGTGATGTGTCTGGTACAGTTGTTGAAGTTAATAATGACATTGATCCATCATCTAAAAATAGTCAAACCCTTGTTCACGTAGCAACAGAAGGTCAATTACAAATCAAAGGGACATTGACTGAATATGATTTGGCTAATATCAAAACAGGACAAAATGTCAAAATCAAATCTAAAGTTTATCCAGACCAAGAATGGACTGGTACCATTTCATATGTTTCTAACTATCCAAATCAATCTGATGATTCAACCGGAACAGGCGGCTCAAGTTCATCTTCAGGGTCAGCTTCTTATGATTATAAAGTTGATTTGACTGGTGATATTTCTAATCTTCAACAAGGATTCACAGTATCTGTAGAAGTTGTTAACGAAAATAAAAATAAACTTGTGCCAGTTGATGCTGTTGTCAATGAAGGTGATAAAGACTACGTTTGGGTTTATGATAAGGACAGTCAAAAAGCAAGTAAAGTTGAGGTGGCACTTGGAAGTGCTGATGCCAAACAACAAGAAATCTTGAGTGGTTTAGAAGTTGGTCAAATCGTTATTTCTAACCCAGATAGCAGTTTGAAAGATGGAGAAAAAGTTTCTAATGTTACTTCTGATGATACAGCCACTACAGAAGAATCAGAGGTGAGCGAGTAGTGACAGAAGAAAGAAAAGTTTTAATTCAACTCAAAGATATTGTCAAGTCCTACCGTAATGGCGATCAGGAGTTGCAAGTTCTTAAAGGGATTGACTTGACAGTTTATGAAGGAGAGTTCCTAGCGATAATGGGACCTTCTGGTTCAGGGAAGTCAACCCTTATGAATATTATTGGTTTACTTGATAGACCAACTTCTGGCGATTACAGTTTAAATGGAACACAAGTCGAAGACTTGAAAGAAAAAGAATTGGCTAAAGTGAGAAATGAAGAAATTGGATTTGTTTTTCAACAGTTCTTCCTACTTTCAAAATTAAATGCTTTGCAAAATGTTGAGCTTCCACTTATTTATGCTGGGATTGGTGTTTCAAAACGCCACCAACTTGCTAAACAGTTTTTAGACAAAGTTGACCTAGGTGAGCGTATGAAGCATTTACCTTCTGAATTATCTGGTGGACAAAAACAACGTGTTGCCATTGCGCGTGCTTTGGTTAATAATCCTTCGATTATTTTGGCGGATGAACCAACAGGTGCCCTTGATACGAAAACCAGTGAACAGATTATGCAGCTATTGACAGAACTTAATCGTGAAGGTAAAACCATTGTCATGGTTACTCACGAGCCAGAAATTGCAGATTTTGCGACACGTAAAATTGTTATTCGTGATGGTGAAATCACAAGAGATACGACAGATAGTGTTAGGATTGACTAAGGAGGAAGATTATGGAAAACTGGAAATTCGCCCTTAGTTCAATCATGGGGCACAAGATGCGCTCATTCTTAACAATGTTAGGAATTATTATCGGAGTTGCTTCGGTTGTTGTTATCATGGCGTTGGGGCAAGGAATGACCAAACAAATCACAGATATGTTTTCTGCTGATACACGTGACATTGAGATTTATTATGTTGCTAAGGATTCTGATAGTAAAGGTATTTTTGACGATGATATTGAAACAACATCATCAGACCAAGGTCCTAAAATTCAGGAAGAATGGTTGCAAAAAATCACTTCTGATGTCTCAGGAGTTCAAAACTATTACTTGACGAATGGTACGACTGCAACGGTTTCGCTTAATAAGAAAAAAGCCAAAAATGTTAACATTATAGGTGTTAATAAGACTTATTTTGATGTTAAAAAATACAAGGTTGTAGCTGGAAGAAATTTCCGTTCGGATGATTATGAGCATTTTTCACGTATCATTATGCTTGATACGAAATTAGCTGTGAAATTATTTGGTACGAATGATAATGCCTTAAATAAGCAGGTTTCAGTCGGTTCTAAATCATACTTAGTTGTTGGTGTTTATAAAGATCCGAATTCTGGTTCAGCTCTCTACGGAATGAGTTCAGGTGGTAATGCTGTCATGACAAATACACAATTAGCTGCTGAGTTTAATGTTAACGAAATTGAGACAGCATATGTTCATGTTAATGATGCGACGCAAGCAACAACCGTTGGAACGAAAGCTGCCAAAATGATGACACAAGTATCAGGTGTGAAAACAGGTCACTTTACCATTTTTGATATGTCTAAACAGATTGCTGAAATTAATTCAGCTTATGGCATGATGACAACAGTTATTGGTGCGATTGCTGGTATCTCGTTGTTGGTTGGAGGTATTGGGGTTATGAACATCATGCTTGTATCTGTTACCGAACGTACACGTGAAATCGGTTTACGTAAAGCTTTGGGAGCAACACGTAGGAAAATTTTGACGCAATTTTTAATTGAATCAATGGTATTGACTCTCCTTGGTGGGCTGATCGGTTTAGGTTTGGCAGCTGGTTTGACAAGCATTCTTAATAGCAATATGGCTGATATGAAACCATCTATTTCATTTAACGTAGCAATAGGAAGCCTTCTTTTCTCCGCTTTGATTGGTATGGTCTTTGGTATTTTACCAGCAAACAAAGCAAGTAAACTTGATCCAATCGAAGCATTACGTTATGAATAATAATAGCATTAATACAAAAATTGCTTAGACATTTAAAGAGCTGTCACCAGCTCTTTTTTTGAGAATGATGGAAGGGGTGATGTTATGTATGACACTTTAAAAAGAGTGATCAAGTTTTTAGGAATTTTTTCTATTATTCTAACCCTTTTGTGTTTGGTTTATCTTTTTAAACATTTAGATATTTTGAATAACCCTCATGCTTTAGCGGATGCTTTACGAGGTCATCTCTTTTGGGGAAGTATTATTTTTCTTCTGTTGCAAATTATTCAGGTGATTATTCCGATTATTCCAGGTGGGGTGACAACGGTAGTTGGTTTTATGGCTTTTGGTCCAATACTGGGCTTTATTCTCAATTATGTTGGCATTGTTATTGGGAGTATTATTCTTTTTCTATTAACACGCCGCTATGGGAAGCCATTTATTTTGCTATTTATGGAGGAGAAATTATTTGCTCGTTATGAGCGAAAATTAACGTCATCAACTTACGAAAAAGTCTTTGCTTTAAATATGGCATCTCCCATTTCGCCTGCGGATATTTTAGTTATGGTAACAGGCCTGTCAAAGATGACATTTAGGCGTTTTCTCTATATCATTCTGCTTTGTAAACCTATTTCTATCGTGGCTTATAGCTATTTCTGGATTTACGGTGGTCATTTCATTAAATCTTTTTTGTAATTTTGCTATAATAAAAGCATGACTATTGCGATTACGACAAGTTTGCGGGAAAATGTTGCTCTGCGTCAGCGAGCGCAAGCTATTGGCGAAAAACTTCATTTACCTGTTATTGAACGACGAAAACAATCAGTGACAAAGCTTTTACAGTCTAGAGAAGCGCTTCTTTTGGTTTATGAAAATGAGCTGCGCTTGGTCAATCAAGATGGTAGTGAGTTTGCTTTTCATCCTGATACTGCTATGTTGCGTATCAAGAGTGGGCATGACGCTTTATTGGCGTTATTGGGTGATGACAAGTTACAAATTCTTGATACAACGATGGGGCTTGCTAGCGATAGCATTGTTATGGCTTCAGCAGGCGATGATGTAACAGCGATAGAAAGCAATCCTCTTATCCACTTTATCGTTTCGGATGGCTTGACAACTTATTCATCAGAAAATCAACGATTAACAGCTGCTATGCGTTCCATTAAAACTTATTGTGCTGACAATATTACTTATATGAAATCGCTGTCTGATAAGTCATTTGATGTAGTTTATTGCGACCCAATGTTTTCTGATAGGATTTCAGAATCTAAAAACTTAGATGGTTTACGACAATTTGCCAATCCTAGCCCCTTATCTGATAGGTTTTTGATAGAAGCAAAGCGCGTGGCAAGAAAGAGAATTATTATAAAAGCCCATTTTAGGGATGATGTTTTTGAAAAATTTGGCTTTAAAAGGATTGTCAGACCCAATCAAAAATTTCATTATGGCATTATTGAGCTGTGACACGATAGTCAATAATGGAAGAGAGATTTGAGAGAGCTTGAAAGAATTGTTTCAGCTCTTTTTGTTTTAAAAATAATATTTTCAGATAATTATTATGCTTTTATACAATTTGATGCTATTTTAAATAAAAATATATTTACGTGAGTTACAATATAGATTTTTAGAAAGAGAATAAAATGAAAAGAAAAGTTGTTGCTTCGCTAATGTCATTAGCATGTCTTGTAATTGATGTTTTGGAAATAAATCAACTCAAAAATAAAAACGTGGTTGCTGACGATGTTGAAGTCAAGTCCTGCGAGACATCAAGTGATAATACGACCATAAATCGTTTAATCACGGTTTGGAAAGGAAAATCGCGAGAAGCGTTTGATAACTATTCTGCAGATTATTCGGACGAGCAGCGTATTGTTGCCGATGAAGAAGGTGGTATTTTGGCTTATGTTGATGGTTAATTAGCTAACCCCATTACATGGATTGTCAGTGCTGTTCTTGCTTTTATCTTGTTTTTGGTAATCATTGTGTCCTCAATTTTTTCAAGTAATGTCATTCAACAAAATGATTTCACGCTTAATCAGTCCTGGCTTCATATTTCACAAGTTGACCGTCAAAAATCGTCTGACCAGGTCGAATACTACACAGATATTGACTCAATCTTGCTTTACATGAACTTCCGTTATGGTGGCGATTGGGAACCTGATGCTAATTGGGACGATGGAACAGGCGGCAAATTAACTGGCGCACTTGGTTTTAATCATTTTTCTGATGCTCTTGATGATATATGGAAAGAGGAGAACAGTGATATTGACAACCTAAAAACTATGGCGGAACTTTATACCAATGGTAAAGCTTGGATGAAACTAGATAAAGATAATTTAGCTGATTATAAAGAAATTCTTGAGAGTCAATCCGAAACAGGAAAATACTTAGCTACTCAAGAATTGATTAATCCATTTTATTCCGCTGATGATACAAAAAGCGATACAGATTATCTAACCGTTTCAAAGCGATATGGATATACGTCTAAAGATAAAATTGATCCAACGACAACGCTTCAGGCTCAATCAGGTCGAAAGCTTTATGCAGTCATGGATGGTAAGGTTACGGTTACAACAAAAGATTTAAAAGGTCACGAAACGAAAACAACTAACTTAATTATCTCAGATAGTGATGCACGTTTCATTTATTATGGTGTTTCAACTATTCGAGTTAAAACAGGTGATAAAGTTGAAGCAGGAGCCGAGCTTGGAACAGTTTCTGGTGGTTCACAAAAGATTGCCTATGCAAAAAACTATGGTGAAGTCGATGCTAAAGATTCTCAATGGTTACAGGATATAAAAAATAAAGATGTTTCCTATGGCTATACAGAGCAGACAAAGAAAAATAAGACAAACATCTGGGTGTTAGTTAATCCTGGTTTTTATTTCCCATTTGTGAAGTACGCTCAGACAACTGTCGTTATGCGAACGTCATCTGAATTGAGTGGACGTGCTAAACAATTTTATGACTTAATGAAGAAGTTTTATCCAAGCGCTACTGATAATGGTGTTGCTGCCGTGGTTGGTAATTTTGCAGTAGAATCCTCTATCACCTCAAAGCGTGCTGAAGGTGATTACTTAAGCTCACCTATTGGTGCATCTGATGGCTGTTGGGATGATGCAAATTGGTTGAACATGGGCGGTACAGCTATTTACGGTGGCGGTTATCCTAACATTCTTCACCGTGGGCTTGGGCTTGGTCAATGGACTGATACTACTGACGGTGCTACTCGTCATACCATGTTAATCAATTATGCTAATTCAATTGGTAAAAAATGGTATGAATTAGAAACACAAGTACGATTTATGCTAGAAGGTGATTCACCTTATTATCAAAACATATTGAAGGGTGTTCTAACTTCTAACGCAGATACGGATAGCCTTACCAAGACCTTTTTAACCCAATGGGAAGGCATTAATAACGGCACGTTGTCACAGCGACAAAGCTATGCGAAACAAGCATTGTCTTGGTTCCACCAATCAATTGCAGGTGGTGGGACAATGGTTTCCTCTTGGAATTTTCCAGAAGAGTATCGAGATAAAATTAAGAGTATGCCAACTGGTGTCAGCATGACAACACAAGCGGGTAGTGGTTATAAAGAAGGTCAATGTACCTGGTATGCTTATAACCGTTTGGTTGAATTAGGTGAAATTACAGATCTTTCAGGCACCTATGGTCACCTAGGGAATGGTCAGGATTGGGTGAGAAATTTAGTCGCTAAAGGTTGGCATTATTCAACCGCACCGTCTGTTGGGGCAGTCTGCTCAACAGCTGGTGGTTTTGACAGCACTTATGCTGTTTACGGACATGTCATGATTGTTGAAGCCGTTAATGATGATGGTAGCTTCTTAGTTTCAGAATGTAACTATGCAGGTAACCAAAGTCAAATTCATTGGCGTGTTTGTCGCAACGCCTCATATTATACGTTTGCAACACCTTAACAGTAACAGAAAGGAAAGATAATGATAGATGAATTTAAAGTGACCTTTTTTAAACGTATCATGATGATTGCAGGGATTATCATTATCTTTCTCATTGGTTTAGGATTTGGATCAATGGGAAAGAAAACAGATAATCAATCTTCAAGTCACACAACTTCAGTGAAGAAAACTAAAGAAGGTCAGCAGTTAACCGAAAGCTGGGTTAAGCAATTTTTAATTGCCTATTACACTAAAAAAGATTTAGAGGAAAATCGTAATCGTTACAAAGATTACATGACTGATGGCATGTATAATGCTGCTGTTTCTGAAGAAGAAACGGCGCAAAATCAAACTTATAAAGGTTTTGTTGTCAATTTTGAATTTAAAGATGCTCAAATTTATATTGATAAAACGAATGATAAAGTTATTTGTTATGTCAATTATACAAATGATTTGCTTCAGAAAAAGAATTCAACGGAAGGTGCTCAATTAGGTGTAGATAACAACACCATTATTCAGCTAACTTACAATCAAGTTGATGGAAAATACTTAGTAAATAATATGAGCACACTATTAATTACAGATTCTCAAGATCCGACAACTTCACAAGATTCTTATGGGGATGTCATTGCAAGTAATGATGAATAGGAGAATAATCATATGTTAAACCAAGGTATTATTACAGGACGTCTGACGAAAGATGTAGAACTAAAAAAGGTGAATGACCGTTCAGTGGTCTCTTTTACGCTTGCTTCAAGCAGAGATTATAAAACAGAAGAGGGGGCTTACCCAGCAGACTTTATTGATTGTGTTTTGTGGGGAGCACCAGCTGAGAGTTTCCATACGTTAACAGCTAAAGGCGATACTCTTCAGGTTACAGGGCGTTTGCAGACTAGAACTTATAAGGGTAAAAAAGAGGTAACTCATAAAGTTACCGAAGTCCAAGTTGATAAATGGTATATTGTTGCCGTTAATCAAAATCAAGGTGACTATCCTATTAAAGAAAAAACTATTGTTAACGATAGTTTAGATAATTTATCACTATAGAAGGGGAACTAGACAATGAATGAAACGACTTTTGAAACAAATAATCACACTGCTAAATCAGCACGCCGTCAAAAATCAACAAGTGATCGCTTAAAAGACAAATTGGAACAACTCAATAAAGCAAAAGCATCTCTTGAAGCGGCTCAAAAGAAAATTAAACAACTAGAAGCCGATATTAAAGAACTTGAAGCCAAACGTCAACAAGAAATTCTTAAAGAATATGGCATGAGTTTATCGGACTTAGAAGCCTTTTTAGCTGATAACAAGGACAAACTTGGGGGTGATGCGTAATGTTTCGCATTACAAGATTAAGTACAGGTCAACAGCGCGATTTTCAAAATCGAGAAGAGTTAGAATTTTTCTTGGAAGGTGAAGAAAATCGTTGCTTGCAGCTAAATACAACAGCCACTTTTCAACTTTTTCATCTTGATAAAAATGAAGAGCTGGTAGAGTCAATGGAACTCACTATTCCATCTTCTGGAGATCAAGACGTTAAAGAGCTTTTAGGTGACTTTGGACTAAAAAAGGATAAGAAATTCTTCTTCAGCCGTGGGACTAAGCAAGAAAAAACTCAAAGAGTTCAAAAGAAAAAACATGAATTATCAACCGCAAACGAAAACATGAGCAAATCAAAGCCATCTGTTAAAACAACTCCCAAGTCTTCTAATCGTTTTTGGGTAATAATAGCTTTGTTATTCTCAATTTTTAGTTTAGCGATTTCTCTTACTAATCATTACAGTAGGTATCAAAAAGAGGAGAATAAAACACAACAGACTACGATTAATCAAGGAGCAGATGTTTTTTGTCGCTATTTCATCAGTAATTATTTTGCGAACTCCTCAGCTCGTGAGGATTTTATTTCTAATTCGCTTGATTTAAAACAGTTTGATACCGATAAAGCAACAACAGTTAGTGTCTTGTTAGAAAAAGAAGTGATGACTAAAAAAGTAGCGACTTTGACTTATGTTATCAATTGTCGCTATGACGATAATTCAACAGCCAACAAACGTCTGACATTAACTGTAAAACAAAACAAAGAAGCAAAATATGGCTATCTGGTCTCAAAAGCTCCTAAATTAACTGCTTATCCATAAAGGAGGAGAAAGATGGATCAAGAACAAATTTTTGATAGAGGTGCACGTGTCACTCTTGAAACAGGTAAACAACTATTTCAATTCTTGGCGTATGCAGCACAACAACTATATAAAGCTTATGATGAACAAAAGCAAATCGGTCAACAATCCTGGAAAAATTTCAATCAATCATCTTTGACGAAAGATCATATTGAGTTTTTAGAAGCAGCTGTCAACCTTAGAAAGTTTACGGATGAATTGAAAAAATCAGGCGTTCGCTTTGCTTTTAAAGATTTAGGTGATGGGACAAAACAAGTCTGGTTTGAAGCACCTAACAAAGAAGTTATTGCGGATGCTTTAAGACACACCCTTAATGAAATCGTCAACGAGCCTAAAAAAGCTAAAGAAAAGTACATGAAATCAGAGAATGAGTTAACTCCAAAAGAACAGATTAACAAAATCAAGAAAGCAACTAAGGAAAAACTTGATACTGTTAAAACTAAGAAGAAAGGAAAGAGTATCTGATGAAACTTCAAAAGAAACCTCTTATCCCCTATCTAATTATCAGTCTGGTTTTTGCTTTTTTAACTCATAGAGCCTATGTGCTATATAGCATTGCTCCTAAACCTGATATGAGCAATCTATTTAGTCAATATACCTATGTCCTGGAAAAATATGTTGAACCACCATATTTTTATCCTAATTTTAGTCCGTTTGCTATTTTAGCAGCAATGGTTGGCTTCTTTATTGGCATGATGTTCTATTTAAAAATCAAACCTGACGAAACCCTTCGTCATGGTGAAGAAGCAGGTTCAGCAAAATTTGCTACAGCTCAAGAATTAGCTGGCTTTAAGGACTCAGAACCAACTAATAATATGATTTTCACAAAGAATGCCCAAATGGGATTGTTTAATAAGAATCTTCCGTTTCAATGGCAATTGAATAAAAATGTTCTTGTTGTTGGTCTTCCTGGTGATGGTAAAACATTCACTTATGTTAAACCTAATCTCATGCAAATGAACTCAAGTTTTGTGGTTACCGATCCAAAAGGATTGTTAGTCCGTGAAACTGGTAAGATGCTTGAAGAACACGGTTACCAGGTTAAAGTATTTGACCTGGTCAATTTAACTAATTCAGATATGTTCAATCCTTTTAACTATATGAAATCTGAACTAGATATTGACCGTATTACTGAAGCGTTGGTTGAAGGTGCTTCTGAAAATGAACACAAAGGAGAACCTTTTTGGGATAAAGCTCAATTACTTTTAAATCGTGCTCTGATTGGTTATCTATATTTTGACAGCAAAACTAGAGATTATACGCCTAATCTTTCTATGGTTGCTGAATTGCTTCGTAACATAAGACGTCCAAATGATAAAGAACCTAGTACAGTTGAAAAGATGTTTGTGGAACTTGAAGAGTCAATGCCTGGTAATTATGCTTGCAAGCAATGGAATTTGTTCAACGATAACTTTGACGCTGAAACAAGAACCAGTGTTTTTGCGATGGTTGCTACACAATATTCTGTTTTTGACCACCAAGCAGTTACAGACTTGATTAAGTCTGATACCATGGAAATGGATACCTGGAACACTGAGAAAACAGCCGTCTTTGTCGCTATTTCAGAAACCAACAAAGCTTTTAGTTTCTTAGCATCTACTTTATTTACAGTTATGTTTGACCAATTAACACATAATGCGGATGCTATTATTCAGGGGCAGAAAGATGGTTATACAGCTGATGATTTGGTGCACGTTCAATTTATTTTTGATGAATTTGCTAATATTGGTAAAATTCCTCATTTTAATGAAGTATTAGCTTCTGTTCGTAGTCGAGAAATGTCTGTTAAAATCATTATTCAAGCTATTAGTCAGCTTGATACGATTTATGGTGACAAAGCAAGAAAATCCATGGTCAATAACTGTGCAACTTTGCTATTCTTAGGGACTAATGATGAAGATACTATGCGTTACTTTTCAATGCGTGCTGGTAAACAAACCATTACTCAAAAAAGTTATTCTGAACAACGTGGTCAACGTGTATCAGGATCTACAAGTACACAAGCCCATCAGCGTGATTTGATGACACCTGATGAAATTGCTCGTATCGGTGTTGATGAAGCATTAGTGTTTATCTCCAAACAAAATGTTTTGCGTGATAAAAAAGCTATGGTAACCGACCACCCTATGAAAGATGAATTATCTAATAATCCAAATGATGGAAAATGGTATAATTACATTCGATTTATGGTTGAAGATCCTGAACTTTTTAATGCCGTTCGTGATGGTGAAATTAAACCTGAAAATGTCTGGTATCCAGATATGAAAGATTATGACCAATTTGTCCAGGACAATGAAATTGATGCTTCAAAACCAACTGAAGCTGAATCAGCAAAAGCCAATGAAGTAAGTGTACAAGCCACAGAAGAGCCCGTTTATGAACAAGTACCCGTTCAATTACCTGAAATGACCGTAGAAAGCCAATCTCAGACACAAGAAAGTGAAATAAAAGCAGTGGATTTTGCGACTGGGGAAATCTTTGAACTTCCACCAGAAGATGAGGAAGCCGATGAGTATTATGGTGAAGTTTAGCGTGTAATAAAGTATAATAGTTCCAGGGGGGTTATATGGCTACATCAAAACAAAGTCCATTTTTTAAAACACAGGGAATTTCAGAAGATGAATTATTACATTATCTAAAGGAACATCCAGACGATCCTTTGGTTACTAAACTTGAACAGTTACTATTAAATTTATCAGATAAAAAATAAGCTACATCGTTAAACGGTGTAGCTTTTATTATTGTGAAGGGAAGTGAAAAATGGATGAAATATTTACTTTTAGCAGAAAAGCCTGACCAGGCTAAAAAGTATGCGAACGCTTTAGGAAACCCTAAAAAAGATAAAGGTGTTTGGCGTGTTCAATCATCTGTATTGAATGCTGAAGTGATTGTTGCACCTGCCGTTGGTCACTTAGTTGAACGAATAAATCCATATACTAATTTTGAAAATTGGGAGATGGCTAATCTTCCAGCTTTACCAGATGGATTTGCTTATGAGCCTAAAAAAGATACTGCTAAACGATTTAAGGCTATCAAACAATCTGTTAAAGAAGTTGATGCCATTATTATTGGAACAGACCCTGACCGTGAAGGAGAAGCCATTGCTTATCGAATTTTAGAATTAATCCCAGGTGCACTAAGAAAAATTAAATATCGCTTGTGGGCAAACTCTTTAACGAAAAAAGGTTTAGAACAAGCTTTTTCAAAACTTAAAAATCCAAAAGACTCAATCAACTATTTTCATGAAGCCGATGCAAGAGGTGATGCTGATTGGTTGGTTGGTTTTAATCTAAGTCCTTTTGTAACCATTAAAATGAAAGAAGAAGGGTATTTAGACAAGAAAGATCATTCTATGTCTGTTGGACGAGTTCAAACACCTATTGTTAGTCTAATCGTTCGAAATGATGAAGCCATTGAAAATTTTAAACCGAGTCCTTATTGGCAGCTAAAACTGATTGATCCTGAAGCCAAAGTTACATTTGGCAACGATATTAAATATCAATCAAAAGCTGAAGCAGAACTGATGCTACAACAGTTAGCTAATATAGCAATTGTCAAAACGGTTACGAGTGAAGAAAAAGTGCAAGAAGCACCTAAACTTTATAATTTAACTAATTTTCAATCAGAAATGAGTAAGCTATACCATTTTGATGCGACTAAAACCAAAGAATTGGTTCAAAGTCTGTATCAAAAAGGGTATCTTTCTTATCCACGTACAGACTCAACCTTGATTACAACCAATGAATTTGCTTATTTGGTTGAACATATAGATGATTATCAAATGGCAATCCATAAGCAATTAGAAACACCTAATCGCTCACCAAGAAAAAATTATGTGAATGATAAGAAAGTTCTAGAACACTATGCTATTATTCCAACCGAAAATATTCCTGATTTAAATGAGCTAAGTGATGATGAAAAACTCATATATCAAAAGGTAGTTTTCAGAACCTTACTGATGTTTGCCCCTGACTATCGCTATCAATCAACCAGTGTTATTCTTGATAATCATGGGCTTGAATTTAAAGCATCTGGTACTGTAACCAAAGATAACGGCTGGCGTAACTATTTAGCAGCAAAAAAAGAAGATAAAGAGCTACCTCACTACCAGGAAGGTAAAAATCTTGTTGTTGATTGCAAACTCTTAGAGGAAATGACAAAGCCACCAACACGAATTACTGAACAAATTTTATTGAAGAAATTGTTACCTAAGTACAATTTAGGTACGTCTGCAACTCGTGATGGGATGATTGATTTAATTCAGGACAAAGGCTATGTCACTAAGAATAAGAAAACAGGACAGTTTTTCCCGACAGAACGAGGAAAACTATTAATTCATTATCTTGATCAACTTGAGATTGCTTATACTAATCCTGAAACAACAGGAAAATGGGAAGAAGTATTAGCTCAAATCGGACAAGGAAAAATTCAAAAAGAAGCCTTCGTCAACAAAATCAAATGGGCTATCACTAAACAAATTGAAAAAGGAAAACAAATTTAAACGCCACTATCTCATATAAATAGTAGCGATTTTCTGATGGAAAGGAGATTATTATGGCAAATATGCAAGAATTACTTTCACAACGTTTTGAAGCACAAAAACAAAAACTCGTTAGCATGGATATTGTGGCAGTTGCTGAATCATTAGGAATGACACTAAAACCAGGTTCAAGTGGTATCTATTATTGGGAAGAACACGATAGTTTTCATATTTATCCCAATACAAATACTTTTAGATGGTGGTCAAGAGGTGTTGGAACGAATACCATTGATTTGGTTCAAGTTGTCCAAGAAGAGATGACAGGTCACAAACCAACTTTTAGAGAGGCGACAAGTTTTCTTGAGACAGGGCAGTTTAATAATGTGACCGTTCAACCAGTTGTGAAAGAACCCTTTGAGTATTATCTAGAGCGCTATGAGCACCCTGATTTTAATATTGGGAGACAGTATCTGAAAGAAGAACGTGGTTTGTCTGATGAAACAATTGATACGTTCTTAGCTTCAGGAAACTTAGCAACTGCGACTCGAAAAAAAGGTGATTATTTTGAACCTGTAATTGTTTTTAAAAGCCGTGACAATGACGGTAAAATGATTGGTGCTAGCCTTCAAGGAATTGTTGAAAATCGAGTACAGCATCCTGAACGTGGACGTCTTAAACAGATTATGAAGAACTCAGATGGAACTGCAGGTTTTAGCTTAGATATTGGAAATCCAAAACGTTTGGTCTTTGCGGAAGCTCCAATCGATCTGATGTCTTACTACGAACTACACAAAGACGAGTTACAAGATGTTAAACTTGTGGCTATGGATGGACTTAAAAAGAGCGTTATTAGTCGCTATGTCGCTGATATGCTAACAGATGGTAAATACTCTCAAACCATGTCAACTGAGCAAATTAGAGGGGCTTTAGATGCCTTAAATAAGACAACAAACATTTTACAAGAGCAACCAGATATGATAACCTTAGCGGTTGATAATGATGAAGCAGGTCAAAGCTTTGTTAAAGGGCTGCAAGAGGAAGGTATTCCTGTAGTAGCAGATTTACCACCTCGTCAATCTCAACAAAAGAAAATGGACTGGAACGATTATCTCAAACAGGAAACTAAGACTAAAGAAAGTACTGTTGATGAGACTTGGAATATTGATGATATTCAAGAACAACTGTCTCAAGAAAGTGATTTAGTTGGCACTCAAGCGGTTGATGTTGTTTATATGAATGAGGTTTATTTAAACCAGGGCTATAGTCTTTCATTAGCTATTCATAGCAACGAAGAGGTAGAAAATCTAACAGACGTTGCAGCACCTTGGATGCTTGAAGTCATGAAGAATGGTCAATCACTTGGTTATTTGGCTTATGGTGAAGATTGGGGCAATGATTTTGATATTGAAGATGAGCTAGTTAATCTCGAAAATTGGGTTAAAGACAATCAAGTTACTAATCATTTATATAGTCAAAAAGATATTAATGCGTTTTTAGCTACTACGCAAGCAGTTGAACCAAAAAGAGGTGAGTTCGTTCTTAAAGGTGGTGGTATCTATGATTTTGGAGAAAGTCAAAAAGAAAGGGAAGAATTACGTCAACGTGCACTTGATTGGATGATTGCTGATATTACCGATGGTGAAACCTATTATCTTTGGCACGATGAAGAACTAGAAAAGCTAAATGCACCTGACGAAGCCTTCTTAAATTTCTATTACCACTTACAAGATATTCAATACAGCCAAAATGATATTCATCTTTATGTGGCAGAATCATCAACTGATGGTGTTACAGGTTATCTTTCACTAGACGGAAATTCCCTTGATAGCGATAGTATTGAAGAGTATTTAGCTGATCAAGATTGGACGTTTGATCAAAAGGTACAGTTTCTTAAGAATTTAAAAACTGCCGTTGATGAAACCTGGGATAAAGTTACTAATCACTATAACGAACAATTTGAAGCGATTGTTGCTCAATATGGACTATCCAATAAAAAAGAAAAATCTCTTGAGAAAATTCAAGAGATGATAACTTCTAATTCAGAGCAACAAAAAAAGGTTGAGAACCCAATCGGGGATTTACCTGAGCAAAGTCAGGAGGCAGCACCTCTACCTAGTACTCATGAAGAGTACTCTTTGAATGAGTCGTCACCGACTCAAACTCAGTCTCAACCTTTACTTCATTTTAGCATCTCTGACCCTGAGAAGTCAATTTATAAGCTTGGCTATCACCCAGTCAATAAGAAGGAATTAAATAAATTAAACCGCTATGCAGCACAAATCCAAGAAAATGCAACCTGGTATAAAAACGAATTGGCTGATAGTAATGTCACTTATTTTTATAAAAATAACGATAATTTAGAAGCTTTAAAGGTTACTTTTAAAGCAGAACAATATTCACATCTAGTTGGTATCTTTGCCATAGATGATGACCAAAGTGCAAGTAAAACCTTAGATGATTTAGCATCTGGGAAAGGTGATTATCAAAATATTATGGTTGCTAACCGAGGGGCTACCTTTAGTAAAATTCAAGTATTACCTGATTTTAAAGCTGTTATTGATTCAAATAGCTTTATTTTTGATGATTTATCAGAAGTAGAACGTATGAATCGTCTTGATTTAGCAAAGGCTATCCGAACAGAGGATAAGGATGTTTTGATTGCTTTTAGATCTGTTGATGGTGAGTATCTTCCTGCATCTCTTATGAAAGTTACTAATAAGCTTGAGTCAGAGTTGTCAATTGCAAATAATAAAGACGTTTTAGGTATTGTTGGTGAGAAAGATGGAGAGTTTAAAGTTCTTTCAGTCAATGAAGAAATTATCAAAGATGGTGGTGAAAAAATGTTATCAATTGTAAAAAATAACCAATTTGAAAATCTTTCTAAAGCAGAAGTGACTGCTGAAGACTTTACTAAAGTTTTAGATGCTGTTTACAATGTTGGTGCTCAAGTTGGTAAAGACAACAGGGCTAATATTCCAGAAGAATTGTATCCAGCTTGGGATAAATACTATGAATACGCTGAAAGATATGATAGCAATTTTGATGTTATTGTTAAAGCAGCAAGAGCAGATAATCTTTTTGATGAAAATTCTGATTTTTATAAAGATGTCTGGCTTCGAAAAATTCAAGAAGAAAATCAGAAAGTAAAAGATTCTGATGGTGATGGTCTAACAGATGATGAAGAAATTGCACTAGGTACTAATCCATACAGTCCAGATACGGATGGAGATGGTATTTTAGATAGCGTTGAAAAAGCTAGTGGTACGGATGCCACTAATCCATCAGATACACCAGACAGTCGAAAAGAAGAAATGAATAAACGTGACTTAACATTATCAGAAATGATTAAAGCTAAAAATACAGCAGCACTCAATCAACATTTACAAGAAGGAATTAAAGATTATTTTGATAGTGACAACTATAAGAACTTTCTTGAAGGAATGTCACACTTTAATAACTATTCTGTAAGAAACATTCAATTAATCAAAGCTCAATTACCAGAAGCAAGTATAGTAGCTTCTTTCAATGAGTGGAAAAAAAGAAATGGTCATGTTAATAAAGGTGAAAAAGCCCTTTATGTTCAAGCTCCAGTCACTGTTATTAAAAAAGATGTTGACGGTAATCCTGTCATTAATTCAGAAACTGGAGAAAAAGAAACAATCACTTACTTTAAGCCTGTTCCTGTTTTTGATATTAGTCAAGTCTCACCTGTAGAGGGAAAAGAATTAAATTTACCTAAAATGGGTGGGGTTATTCCTAGCCAAATTAATAAAGAGTATTATCAAAACGTTTACCGCTCACTAAGAGATATTTCACAAAAAGAAAATGGTATTCCAATTCGTTTTAGAGAACTTGAAAATTCAGATGGCTTTTATAGTCCAAAAACAAATGAAATTACAATTAAGAAAGGGATGACTTATGAACAAACCCTTTCAACACTCATTCATGAAATGGCACATTCTGAATTACACAATAAGAAGAGTTTAGCAGAACGTTTTGAAGGCAAATTGACTCGTTCATCAAAAGAACTACAAGCTGAGTCAGTTGCTTACGTTGTGTCTAACCATTTAGGTTTTGATACTAGTAATGATTCGTTTGCTTATCTTGCTTCTTGGTCACAAGAACCAGATGGACTAGAAAATCTAAAAGCACAACTTGAAATTGTTCAAGAAGAAGCAAGCTCTCTAATGAAACGTATTGATAAGCATTTAGAAAAATATCAAAACTTAACAGTTTCAAAAGATGAAACATTAACCGCAAATCAAAAACGTGAATTGTCAAAAGCGATAAATCCATTTTATCAAAGTTTGCAAAAAGCTAAGGAGGAAAACAAACAGGTAACACCTGCTAATGAAGAACAAACAAAAAAAGTCAATCGACCTACCAAGCAATAACGCAACGTAGGTCGCATAAAAAAGGGATGACTTTAAAAGTAGAAGGAGAAATAAGTTATGCTAACAGAAGAAATTTCAAATAGGTATGCTGAATTGTATGGTGCAAAAGTTTTAGAACCAAGACTTAGAAATTCACATACAGAGTATTCTGCATGGAGACGAAAAAATAATTATCGCTTTGATATTAAAGACCGTTTGAATTTCTTGCTAAAACATTCGTTAGATATGGAAGACTTTTTTCAAAAAGCCAAACTTTTAAATTTACAAATTGATACTAGTCGAAAATATGTTAGATACAAATTGATGGACCAACCTCAAGACCGTTTTGTTCGTGAACGAACATTATCAAAAGTGGGAAAATTTTCACTTGAAAAAATCAAGGAACGAATTGCAGAAAACGATGTTGTTTATGATTTAAATGTTCTAAAAGAAAAATATGATGAAGAACAGGAAAGTAAACAAGATGATTTTGAATTACAAATTACAATTGAACCCTGGCAAGTGCAGCAACTTACCAGTCAATCAATTTATGTTCCAATTACTTTTGGATTAGACAGAAAAGGTACAGTTTCTATTCCAGCAAGAATGCTTGACCAAAATGAAGATGGAACATTTACAGCTTTTGTTAAAAAGAATGATTTCTTTTATTTTTTGAACGCTGACCATTCAGAACAAAATCGTTTTATTAATGGGACAACTTTGATCAAACAATTGTCTGCCCAAAATGGAGAAATGATTTTAACTAAAAACAAAAATATTACAAACTTAGACAGGTTAGTTGATGAATTTAACTTTTTGGCAATCAACAAAGTTACCAATTCAAAACAATTTGAAGAATTGCAAACTCAATTTCTGGAACAATTGGAAGAAACTGATAAGACTTTGGAGTTCTTAGATGAAAAGATGGCTTATCTTAATAAACTTATGGGAGCTTTATCAGATTATCAAAATAATATCGTTCCTTCTGAAGTAAGTCTTGAACTCCTTGAAAAAGGTAAAATTGATAAGAATACCAATCTAGAAGAATTACAAAAAGAAATTAAAGAGCTTCAGATTGAACGTGATACACTCAAAAAGCACAGAGATAAAATTGTAAAAGATTATGACTTTGCCAAAGAGATGAAAGAAGAGCATGAGGAAATGGCACATAAAAATAGTAAAAAATTATGATGTTTAAAGCAGAAAAAAGTTATAAAATTATAGATATGAAAAACAAAAAAATTATTATACTTGTAAGTGTTATCTTAGTTGTTATTGTTCCTATCTTTATCAACCTTTCCTTTAAGGTGTATTTAGCTCCATTATTTACTGCTGAGTGGGGAGCAGGTGACTTACTTTCTTATTATGGTTCATTGTTAGGTGGTATTATTACCTTGGTTGGTGTTGTTATGACTCTGAATTATCAGACTAAACAATCAGAAGCGGATGACGCAATTAAATATAAACCAATCATAAAACTTGCTTCAGTAGAGAATGAATATTCCGATTTTATTGCAAATCGAGAATTAAGTGTTCGTTTCCCAGTATGGTATTTTAATGATGACTCTTTAAGAGTGCAAAAAGAAAAAACTTTTGAAGAACAATTGGTTTTGTGAGTGCATTGCATTTGTAAAATAAAAAAGGACAATTAAGTATACCTTATTGTCCTTTTTGTTTTACCTTGATTTAAAAGGATTTTTAATTAGGACAATAGAGTTAGGCAAAATAAAGGAGAAAAAATGGCAAAAATCGGTTATGCAAGGGTCAGTTCAGCTGATCAAAATTTAGATAGGCAAGTAAATCAATTGAATAATGTTGAAAAGATTTTTCAAGAGTCCATTAGTGGGGCGAGCAGAGAACGTCCTCAATTGATTGCAATGCTTGATTATATTCGTGATGGTGATATAGTCGTTGTAACTGAATTAGAGCGACTAGGACGAAATAATAAAGAATTAACTGAAGTCATGGATGAAATTAAATCAAAAGGCGCAACCTTAGAAGTTCTTAATCTTCCCACTCTTAGAGGGATTGAAGATGATAATCTAAGACGTCTATTGAATAACTTGATATTAGAATTATACAAGTATCAAGCTCAAGCCGAGAGAGAGCGAATTAAGGAACGTCAGGCACAAGGAATTGCTATTGCAAAATCTCAGGGAAAATATAAGGGACGTAAAGTACTGTTTTCAGCTGATGACAGCAGATTACAGCATGCTTTTGGTTTATTTCTTTCAGGAAAATCAGATAGAGATGTTGCAAAATTGACAGGGATTAATGAACGAACGTTTAGACGATATCGAGAAAGATATGATATTCATAGATAGTATAGGGATGTTATATACAACGATGTTTATAAAAATATTTATAATTATATATATAAATATATTTACAATTATATATAAAAGTGCTATAATATATTTAGAAAATGAAATGAGGTGTGATAAATGACAAGTATGCAGGTAAAATTTGATGTGGTAAGTTCAAGGAATTTAGAAGACTTACAAAGTTTGATAGAAACTATTTCAAGCCACTATCAATTAATTCATTTAGATTTAGTTGATTTTAATAAAGCAATATATTGAAAAAGTAAAGGAGAAATAACATGAAAATCATTACATTTGCTGCTATTAAAGGTGGTGTAGGAAAAACAACATTAGCATATAATTATGCTGAATGGTTAGCCGAACAAAACTATCAAGTGCTTTTGATTGATTTAGATCATCAATGTAATCTAACTCAAACGTATGATGTCTTTGAAAGTGAGAATACAGTCGCTAATATCTTTAAACGAAAAGGAGACGTTAATATTCATCATCTTAAAGATAACATTGATTTAATAGCAGGTTATATTCGATTAGATAGTCTAGAAAAAGAGCTTGAAACCAAAAATTATAAAGATATGCTATTGTACATGTGGTTAGAAGACAATTATGAATCTAAGAATCTTGGCAAATATGATTTTATTTTGATTGATTGTCATCCCGATTTTTCAACAGCAACACGTAACGCTGTTGTAGTAAGTCATGCTGTTTTAAGTCCTGTTGTTCCGTCAAAATTTGGGTATTCTGCAACATTCAATATTAAAGAACGTCTAGAAGAATTTAAAGCAGAAACATTTGATTTTAAAACTCGTAAAAGCTATGTTACAGCTGATTTATATTTCTTAGGTAATATGATAAAGCATAACACTAATTCTTCGAGAGAACTTGTAAAGCAACTTCAAGATAACGATAATGTTTTATCAACTATCCCTTATAAAGAATTATTCAATCGTTCAACTTTAGATAAGATTTCTCTTTCAGAAATGAAACAAGATAAAGCACTTTATCAAAAGCACAGAAAATTCTTTGATAGTATTGACTGTACTTTTAAAGAAATTACTGATAAAATAGCAGTATAAATATATTGATATTGATGATTGTATTTATATTTATATTTGTAAATATAAATATACTGAAAAGATGGGAGAAAATATGGCATTTGATAATAATCAAGAAAAAATTAGCAACCTTTTAAAAGCTACTGAAGCAGCAACAACTCAAAGTCACAATTCAAATTTTGAGTTTGAAAGAACTAAACAATTTATGTTTTCGTTACAACCATCTGTACGAGAAAAAATTACACAAATTGCTCATTCTCGTGGTTATCGATCTGCATCATCGTTTCTAAATGATTATTTTAAAAATTTTGACTTATAAATATCGTTGTATTTATGATTGTATATATAAATATGTATATAATTGTAAATGCATTTACACATATGTTTATATTGAATGTTATAAATATGAATATACTGCCCATTAAAGGAGAATAATCATGGATTTAATTACAAGACTTAAAGTTGAACGAGATGGCAGGGTTCATGGTGGTATTTATGATATTACCCAAAAGCGTTTTGCTTATAATTCAAATAAAATTGAAGGCAGTCGTTTAACTGAAGAGCAAACGAGTTTCATTTATGAAACAAAAACAATCGCAAATATTGGTGGAACAGGTATCAAAATTGATGACTTAGTTGAAACTACTAATCATTTTAAATGTTTTGATTATATTATTGATACAGTTGATGAGCAACTAACAGAAGATTATGTTAAAAAACTACATAGCATTTTAAAGTCTGGAACAAGTTCAGAATATAATGAATATGCACCAGTTGGACGTTATAAGGTGTTTGAAAATGAAGTAGGACAGATTGCTACAGCGGCTGTTGACCAGGTTGAAGAGGAAATGTATTCACTTCTTTTAGGGTATAATTTCAAAAAAGAAAAAGACCTATCTTACCTAGCATCTTTCCATGCACGTTTTGAACAAATTCATCCGTTTGCTGATGGTAATGGTCGTGTAGGACGCTTGCTTCTGTATAAAGAGTGTCTAAAAGAAGGCATTACGCCTTTTATTGTAGATGATACTAGAAAAGCAGACTATTATAATGCACTAGAACAATTTCAAGTTTATGATAATCATCAACCCTTAATTGATTATTTTGTTAGCGAGCAAAAATTTTATACAAATTACCTTAAAAATAAAGGATTTGAAGGCAAAATAAATGATAGTAAAGATAGGGACACTATCAAGAAGAAAAGCAAAATTATTGAAGATAGTTCTAAGAAACAAGCAACAAACAAAGGACTATCATTATAATTTAGATAACTACACTTTTTTTAGCTAGTAGAATTTCTACTGGCTTTTTGGCGTTATAGGATAAACAGGGAAGATTTATGGACTTTAATGAAAGAGAACTATTCAAAAAATTTCAATCAGATAATATAGCTACTTTTAAAAAGTATATAAAAGATTATGATGATTCAGTGGCTCCGTCAATGCGTGCTGCAGGTTATAAATTAAAAAATCAATCTAGTCGTACGGTACTTTTTACTTTTGGGGAGGTTACAATTACTAGAAATCGTTGGTATAGGAATGGAAAGTGTAAAATACCTGTTGATGAAAAATTGGGTTTAAAGCCATATGAGCGTATATCATCTGAATTGTTATATCAAATTATTTATCTTTCAACATTATTGCCTTATCGTAAAATAGAAGAGGTTTTTGAATTATTATTGCAAAATTTTGTAACAAAAGATACTGTACAGAAAGCCGTCAAATTAGCATCAAAAATTTTGAAAGAGAAGACTGACTACAGGCAAATTAAGGAAGAGTCATCAGTTCAAAAAATAAAAGCAGAAAAAATTTATCTCGAAGGAGATGGTGTTATGCTTAAAACAACCGATAGAAGCAATGATTTTCAGAGTACAGACTTCTCACATTTTATTGTTCATACTGGTAGTTATAAGGAATCTCCAAAGCGTACTTGCTTAAAAAATAAAAAAGAATTTATATCTCAACACAATTCTAAGGCACGAGAACAAGTACTAGACTATTTGTTTAATCATTTTGAAATTACAGATCAAACTGTTCTTATTTGTAATTCCGATGGTGGTAGAGGATACAGTCCTCAATTGTTTCAAGAGATCGGTAAAGCATTGGGAATTAAAAAAATTGAATACTTCTTAGATGCTTATCACGTTAATGATCGCATTAAGCAATTGTTTTCTAGGTTTTCAAACGAACTAACTGAACAAGCTTTTCAAGCAGTAAAAAGTCATAGTAGGAAAAAGTTAGAAACTATTTTTGATACGGCAGAAAGCCTGGTAGAGAACCAAGATGAAATTGATGATTTTAATAGTCAAAAAAGAAAATTCATGAGACAATTTCCATTTATGAAATCTCCGAAACAAAGGAATATTGGTGTTGACAGTATAGGAATCATGGAATCGCAACACAGAAAAATCACGTATAGAATGAAAAACCGTGGAATGTACTGGAGTAAAAAAGGTGCTGAAACTATGACTAAGCTAATTATTTACAATGCTGAAAATAATTTGCGAGATTTAGTCTTGGGAGTTTGGAGAAAAGACTATGAAAAAATAAGTATTCATCAAGGTTCAGCTGATGAATGGGTGAGAAATTCAAAACGAAAAGGCTTTTGGAGACCAGAAGTTGAATTAAAAAATACGAATGTAAGAAATCGTGTGAGAAGTATTAAAAAGTATTAAAATACTATCCCTCTTGAATTTTAAGAATTTAGATTTCAAACACTATATGTATAGATATAATATAAGCAAACTTTTTACTATATAAAGTCACTAAAAAAAGTTCTATTTTTTAGCTTTTTTATGCTACTTTTCTTTGCATTTTTCTGAATATTTTGTTATAATATAATTATAGAAAATCAAAAAAGGAGCAGAAGTTGTCCGCTTCTGCTCCACCGATTAAGACAAATCTACACTTTGCTTAATCAGTCTAGAATTATTGTAACACGAAAAGTCAATAAAATCAAGACTGAAGCAAGGAAACCTTTGTTTCGGTATTTTTTTGAAAAATTAATAGGAAAATCTCTTGATTTTATAGACATACTGATTATTCTCAAAAAATTAGACACATTCGTGTCAAGAAAAAAACTTGACACCTTATCTTTTTATGATATAATAAGTTAAGTTAGTTAGTAGCAGAGCTATTAACCAAAACAAAAAAATATAGAAAAGAGACTTTATACTAATGGCAGTAAAAATCCGTTTAACTCGTATGGGTTCTAAGAAAAAACCTTTCTACCGTATCAACGTAGCTGATTCACGTGCTCCACGTGATGGTCGTTTCATCGAAACAGTTGGTACTTACAACCCACTTGTTGAAGAAAACCAAGTAACTTTGAAAGAAGATCGTGTTCTTGAATGGTTGTCAAAAGGTGCACAACCTTCTGATACAGTTCGTAATATCCTTTCACGTGAAGGTGTTATGAAAAAATTCCACGAATCAAAATTCTCAAAATAATAGAGTACACTAAGAAGAAAGCCTATGGATACCATTGAAAATCTTATTATCGCTATTGTGAAGCCTTTGATTTCACAACCAGATAATCTTACCATTAAAATTGAAGATACACCTGAGTTTTTAGAATATCATCTTGATTTGGATGCACAGGACATTGGTCGTGTTATCGGTAAAAAGGGTCGTACCATTACAGCGATAAGGTCGATTGTCTATTCGGTACCAACTCAAGGTAAAAAAGTGAGACTCGTTATTGATGAAAAGGGAGAAGAGTAGTGATTTACTACTCTTTTTCTTGTTTTTTGGGGGGAGAAGTGTCATATTTATTGGAACTTGTTATTAGAAAATCTGAGATTGCAAATCATCATTATACGTTTTGAATGCTGACTAATGCGATTTAAACGTTAGCTTTAGTACTTTCAAAACGTTGGTAATCAAAATTTTTTCAAAAAAATTTAAAAAATGTATTGACAGAGAGTCAAATCTACGATAGAATATATCTTGTTGTTTTGGGGTATAGCCAAGCGGTAAGGCAAGGGACTTTGACTCCCTCATGCGTTGGTTCGAATCCAGCTACCCCAGTAAACCTCATTGGTTTTATACATTGATTTTGGTCCGTTGGTCAAGGGGTTAAGACACCGCCTTTTCACGGCGGTAACACGGGTTCGAATCCCGTACGGACTATCTTGACCAGTTGCAGAGCGCAGCTGGTTTTTTCATTGCTATCATGGTACAATGGTAAAGACTAAGTTAAGTGGAGTAAACATGAATTATTTTAATGTTGGAAAAATTGTCAACACACAAGGTCTCCAAGGTGAGATGCGCGTGTTGTCTGTGACGGATTTTACAGAAGAACGCTTTAAAAAGGGTTCAAAATTAGCGATTTTTGATGATAAAGACCGTTTTATTATTGAAGTTGAGATTGCTAGTCACCGTAAACAAAAGAATTTTGATATTGTTAAATTTAAAGGCATGTATCATATTAATGATATCGAAAAATACAAAGGTTGTACTTTAAAAGTTGCTGAGGAAAATTTATCTGACCTTGATGATGGTGAATTTTATTATCATGAAATCATTGGACTTGATGTTTATGAAAATGATGTTTTGATTGGTCAAGTTAAGGAGATTTTGCAACCTGGTGCTAATGATGTCTGGGTAGTGAAACGTAAAGGAAAACGTGATTTGTTACTTCCATACATTCCACCAGTTGTGCTTAACGTGGATGTTGCTGGCAATCGTATTGATGTTGACGTTTTGGAAGGACTTGACGATGAAGATTGATATTCTAACGCTCTTTCCAGAAATGTTTTCACCGCTTGAGCATTCGATTGTTGGTAAAGCTACTGAAAAAGGTCTGTTGGAAATCAACTATCATAATTTCCGTGAGAATGCAGAGAAGGCTCGTCATGTTGATGATGAACCATATGGTGGCGGTCAAGGAATGCTTTTGCGAGCACAGCCGATTTTTGATACCATTGATAAGATTGACGCTAAAAAGCCACGTGTGATTCTCTTGGACCCAGCAGGGCGTAAATTCGATCAAAGCTACGCTGAAGAATTAGCACAAGAAGATGAACTAATTTTCATTTGTGGGCATTATGAGGGCTATGATGAACGCATTAAAACCTTGGTTACCGATGAGATTTCTTTGGGCGATTTTGTTTTGACTGGTGGAGAATTGGCTGCGATGACGATTGTTGATGCGACGGTTCGTTTGATTCCTAATGTCCTAGGAAAAGAAGCTAGTCATCAAGATGATTCTTTTTCATCAGGGCTTTTGGAATTCCCACAATATACGCGCCCATATGATTTTCGTGGTATGAAAGTTCCAGATGTGTTAATGAGTGGGCATCATGAGAATATCCGAAAATGGCGTATTGAGCAAAGTTTGCGTAAGACGTTAGAACGTCGTCCAGATTTATTGGAAAATTATGTTTTTAGCAAGGAAGAAGAAGCTATTTTTCGAAAGATTCTCGCAGAGAAAGACGCGAAAGCTAAAAATATGTGATATAATAGGAGGCATGCGGACTGTATGTCTCTTTATTTTTGAGGAGGTTTCATGCGGACAGAAGAGGTGATTGTTCTTTCCTATCAAGAGAGTTGGAAAGATAATTTTGAAAAAATTGCGCAAGAGTTACGTGCTGTTCTTGGCGAGTTAGCTACTAGAATTGAGCATGTTGGAAGCACAGCCGTTGAAGGATTAGCAGCAAAGCCAATCATTGATATTGATGTTGTGATTGCTCAAGAGACGGCTTTATCTATGGTCATTGAAAAATTAGCAAGTATTGGATATGTTCATGAGGGAAATCTAGGGATTGAAGGCAGGGAAGCTTTTGCTTATTCTGGTAAAGAGCATTTGCAATGTCATCATCTTTATGTTTGTCCTGAAAATTCACTTGAGTTGAAACGGCACCTTGCTTTTCGTGATTATTTGCGCAGTCATCCTGATGCAGTTGCGATTTATGGAGCAACAAAAATGAAAGCAGCGCAGCTATTTCCCAAAAATATCGAAAGTTACATGGCTTATAAAACATCAGTCATCGAAGAAATTTATAAGGAGTTGGAAAAATAAATGTCAGAAAATCGTGAAATATATGATATTACCGTTATTGGTGGTGGTCCTGCAGGGCTTTTTGCTGCTTTTTATGCAGGTATGCGTGGTGTTTCAGTGAAAATTATTGAAAGTTTGTCAGAACTTGGTGGGCAACCAGCTATCCTTTATCCTGAAAAAGCCATTTATGATGTGGCTGGTTTCCCTGAAATCACAGCAGCAGAGTTAACTGAAAATCTTATCAAACAATTAGAACGCTTTGAAGACCAAACAACGATTTGTCTTAAAGAAGAAGTTAAAACTTTTGAGAAAGAGGGCGATGTTTTCACTATTGAGACCAATAAAGGTCAACATTTTTCACGTGCGATTGTTATTGCCTGTGGTAATGGTGCATTTGCTCCCCGTACGCTTGGTTTAGAAGGGGAAGAAGAATACGCTGACAACAACCTTTTCTACAATGTTCATAAATTAGAGCAATTTGCTGGCAAAGACGTTGTTATCTGTGGTGGTGGTGATTCTGCCGTTGACTGGGCAAATCATTTGGATGGCTTGGCTAAAAGCGTGACAATCGTTCACCGTCGTGATGCTTTCCGTGCTCACGAACATAGCGTTGAAGTGCTTAAACAATCAAATGTGAAAATCATGACACCGTACGTACCAGTTGCTTTGGACGGTGATGGTCAATTTGCTAACAGTTTAACAATTCAAAAGATTAAATCAGATGAAACTGTTGAATTGCCATTAGATGCTTTGATTGTTAGCTTTGGTTTTTCAACATCAAATAAAAACCTTAAAAATTGGAACGTTGATTATAAACGTTCAAGCATTACGGTTTCGCCATTGTTTGAGACAAGTCAAGAAGGTGTTTACGCGATTGGTGATGCCGCTGACTATGAAGGTAAAGTTGCTTTGATCGCCTCTGGTTTTGGTGAAGCTCCAACTGCGATTAATCAAGCGATTAAATACATTTACCCTGACCGTGATAACCGTGTGGTGCACTCAACATCATTGATTAAAGATAAGGAAAAATAAAACAAAATTCTTATTACGGGTGTGAACTGCACACCAAAAGTTAGATAGATAATTATTGAAAGGATTTAGTTCTGTATTGCACAGGCCTGAGTCCTTTTAGTTTGTGCCAAATTTGCCGATAGTCATTATTTTCCTGCTTTTGAAAGTACTCCAACTAACTAGTGAAAAAATGATAGAATTTGATAGAAAATGCTTGACAATGGCAGAAAAAATAGTATAATTTTATCTGGAAACGATTTCAGTGGAGGTGATGAACATTCTTAAGTCTAAACGAAAACAATTAATTATGGAAAAATTGTCTCATGATAAATTTGTTAATCTTGAGGACTTAGTTAGCATGCTAGATACCTCGGAGTCCACTGTTCGTCGCGATTTGGATGAATTGGAGAGTGAGCGTAAGCTCCACCGAGTCCATGGTGGCGCAGAACTCCCTCCCTCACTTCAAGAAGAATTTACCAATCAACAAAAATCTATCAAAAACATTCAAGAAAAAATGTTAGTCGCTCAGAAAGCCGCTGATTTGATTGCTGATAATGAAGTTATTTTCATTGATGCAGGGACGACAAATGAGTTGCTACTCAACTATCTCTCCCAAGATAATTTAACGGTAGTTACCAATTCCATTCACCATGCTGCCAAATTGGTTGATAAAAACATTCAAACGATTATTATTGGCGGCCATGTCAAAAAAGCAACGGATGCTAGTATTGGAACGGTTGCGTATGAGCAAATCAAACAATTAAATTTTGATAAGGCTTTTTTAGGAATAAATGGTGTCGATGAGCAATTCTTAACAACACCTGATGTTGAAGAAGCGGTCATCAAGAAAACGGTTATTGAAAATGCCAGAAAAACATTTATTGTTACAGATTCATCAAAGATTGGTCACATTTCTTTTGCTAAGGTTGGTAAGGTTGAAAATGTCATTATCATTACCAATCAATCTAGTGGAGCACTGATGAAAAAAATAAAAGAAAAAACGAGGGTAATTGAAGTATGATTTACACAGTCACTCTTAATCCATCTATCGACTTTATTGTTCGCTTGGATAGTTTAGCACTTGGAAGTGTTAACCGCATGACTAGCGATGATAAATTCGCTGGTGGTAAAGGGATTAATGTTAGCCGTATCTTGAAACGTCTGGATATTGAAAATACAGCCACAGGATTTATCGGTGGATTTACAGGGCGTTTTGTGAAAGATGGCTTGGTAGATGAAGGTATTGCAACAAAATTTGTTGAAGTTTCTGAGGACACACGTATTAATGTCAAGGTTAAAGCGGGTGAAGAAACAGAAATTAATGGTGCAGGTCCACACATCTCAATAGAAAAACTTGAGGAATTAGAAGCTATTCTTGCTAGTCTTTCAAGTGAAGATACTGTTGTTTTTGCAGGTTCAGCACCAAGTAGCCTTGGAAACCAAGTCTATAACACATTGATTCCGATTGCTAAAAAAGCCGGTGCAGAAGTTGTTTGTGATTTTGAAGGACAAACACTTTTAGATTCCTTAAACTATCAACCACTTTTGGTGAAACCAAATAATCATGAATTAGCTGATATTTTTGGTGTTGAATTAAACGGTCTTGCTGATATTGAAAAATACGCCCGTGAAATTCTCGCTAAAGGTGCTAAAAACGTTATTATTTCAATGGCTGGCGATGGTGCATTGTTGGTAACACCAGAAGCAGCATACTTTGCAAAACCAATTAAAGGTATTGTCAAAAATTCTGTTGGTGCAGGTGATTCTATGGTTGCAGGATTTACAGGCGAATATGTCAAATCTGGCGACCCAATCGAAGCTCTTAAATGGGGTGTTGCATGTGGAACAGCAACAACATTCTCAGATGACTTGGCAACTGCCGAATTCATAAAAGAAACTTATCAAAAAGTAGAGGTAGAAAAAATATGAAAATTCAAGACTTGCTCAGAAAAGATGTCATGATTCTTGATTTGAAAGCAACTTCAAAAGAAGCGGCGATCGATGAAATGATCACAAGCCTTGTTGAACACGGTGTGGTAACTGATTTTGATACTTTTAAACAAGGTATCATGAACCGTGAAGCGCAAACATCTACTGGTTTAGGTGATGGTATTGCCATGCCTCACAGTAAAAATGCAGCTGTTAAAGAAGCGACTGTTTTGTTTGCTAAATCTGCTGCAGGTGTTGATTATGAAGCATTGGACGGTCAACCAACTTACCTATTCTTCATGATTGCAGCACCAGATGGCGCAAACGATACTCACTTGGCTGCTCTTGCTGAATTATCAAAATATCTTTTGAAAGATGGCTTTGCTGATCAATTACGTCAAGTGACATCAGCTGACGAAGTGATTGCAACATTTAACGCAGCAGAAGAGGATAACAAAGTAAAAGAAGAAGCGAAAGCTGCTCCAGTTTCAGATGATAAACCACTTATCGTAGCTGTTACGGCTTGTACAACTGGTATTGCGCACACTTACATGGCAGAAGAAGCCCTCATCAAACAAGGTGATGAAATGAATGTCACTGTTCGTGTTGAAACAAATGGTGCTTCAGGTGTCGGTAATCGTTTGACTGCTGATGAAATTGCGCGTGCAAAAGGTGTTATTATTGCAGCTGATAAAGCCGTTGAAATGGCACGTTTTGATGGAAAAGCATTAGTATCACGTCCAGTTGCCGATGGTATTAAAAAATCTGAAGAATTAATCAATATCATTCTTGATGGTAAAGCAGAAACTTACACAGCTTCAGCTGGTGAAGCTTCGTCTTCAAGTGATACTAGTGAAAAATTAAGCCTTGGTGCTGCATTCTACAAACACTTGATGAGTGGTGTTTCTCAAATGTTGCCGTTCGTTATTGGTGGTGGTATCTTAATTGCTATTTCATTCTTGATTGACCAATTTATAGGGGTTCCCAAAGATCAGCTGAGTCATCTTGGTAACTATCATGAAGTAGCTGCAGTTTTTAATCAGCTTGGTAATGCAGCTTTTGGCTTTATGATTCCGGTGTTTGCTGCTTACATTGCCTATTCAATTGCTGAAAAACCTGGTTTGGTAGCTGGGTTTACAGCTGGTGCTATTGCAACCTCTGGTCTTGCTTTTGGTCGTATCTCATTCTATAGTTTAGAAAGTGCAGCAAACCTTGCTGATAAACAAATTGCTTCAGGTTTCCTTGGTGCTCTTGTTGGTGGTTTCTTAGCTGGTGGTGTTATTCTTGTTCTTAAGAAAGCTCTTGCCTTCTTGCCAAAATCACTTGAAGGTATCAAATCAATCCTCCTTTACCCACTTCTTGGTGTGTTGGTAACTGGATTCTTGATGCTCTTCATCAACATTCCTATGGCTGCTATTAATAGTGCACTTTATGATTTCCTTGATAGTTTGTCTGGTAGCTCTGCTATTATCCTTGGACTTATCCTTGGTGGTATGATGGCAATCGATATGGGTGGACCTTTCAATAAAGCCGCTTATGTCTTTGGTACAAGTAGTCTTACTGCAGCAGCTCTTTCAAATGGTGGTTCAGTTGTTATGGCGGCTGTTATGGCCGGTGGTATGGTTCCTCCTCTTGCAGTCTTTATTGCAACACGTTTGTTTAAAGATAAATTTACAGCTGAAGAACGCGATGCTGGTTTAACAAATATTGTTATGGGACTATCGTTCATCACAGAAGGTGCAATTCCATTTGGTGCTGCTGACCCTGCTCGTGCTATTCCAAGCTTTATGGTTGGTTCAGCTGTAACAGGTGCTTTAGTAGGTGCATTTGGTATCAAATTGATGGCTCCTCATGGTGGTATCTTCGTCTTTGCATTAACAAGCAACTGGATTCTTTACCTTGTTGCCATTGTTATCGGTGCTATTATTTCAGGATTACTATTTGGTGCCCTTAGAAAAGCTAAATAATAAATTTTATTAATCTAACATTGAACTCCTTCGGGAGTTCTTTTTGTTATAGTTAAAAACTATAATAAATTCTAAATGTATAGTTAAAAACTATATCAGTCCATAAAAAGATAGAATGGTGAAAAGTGTTGAAAAAAGGATTATTATCCTTTACAATCTTAATTATAAAAATTTAGCAGATATAGTTTAAAACTAATATTGTTATAGGAGGTAACTATGGTAAAGGTTTCGAATTTGGGTTATCCGCGTTTAGGTGAAAATCGCGAATGGAAAAAATTAATTGAATTGTATTGGGCAGGGGATATTTTACAAGAAGAGTTACGAGCTCAAGCTAAAGATTTACGTCTTGAATTTTTGAAAAAACAAGCTGATGCAGGGCATGATTTTATTCCTGTAGGTGATTTCTCACTTTATGACCATATCTTGGATTTGTCAGTACAATTTGGTGTGATTCCAAAACGTTTTGCTAAAGAAGAAATCAACCTTGATTTGTATTTTGCAATTGCGCGTGGTAATAAAGACAACGTTGCTTCATCAATGAAAAAATGGTTCAACACAAACTATCACTATATTGTTCCTGAATGGTCTGGTGTTAAACCACAATTGACAAATACACGTTTGCTTGACTTGTATTTGGAAGCAAAAGAAGTGGTTGGCGATAAAGCTAAACCAGTTATTACCGGACCAATTACTTATGTGGCTCTTTCATCTGAAGTTGGTGATTTCACAGTTGCAGTGAAAAAATTATTGCCACTTTATAAACAAGTCTTTGTAGAATTGGTTGAAGCAGGGGCAACTTATATTCAAGTTGATGAGCCAATCTTTGTGACAGATGAAGGGGCTGACCTTTTAGAAGCAGCAAAAGATGTTTATGCTTATTTTGCCAAAGAAGTGCCAGAAGCTAAATTGATTTTCCAAACTTATTTTGAAGCCTTGATTGATCCCAAAGATTTGTCAGAGTTACCAGTAGCAGCTTTTGGTCTTGATTTTGTTCATGGTCTTGATGAAAACCTTGAAGCTATTGAAGCAGGTTATTTTACTGATAAAGACGTTTTTGCAGGTGTAGTTGATGGACGTAATATCTGGGCAACAGATTTTGTTAAGACATCAGCATTGCTCGAAAAAATTCAAGCCAATGTAAAAACACTTGTTGTTCAACCTTCTTGTTCACTTCTTCATGTGCCAGTAACGACTAAAAACGAAACAGAACTCGAACCAGTTCTTAAAAATGGTTTGGCATTTGCGGATGAAAAATTGCAAGAACTCAAATTGTTGAGCCAACGTTTAGACGGTGAAGAATCTGATGTTTACAAACAACACGTTGTTGATTTTGATGCTTTGCAAGCAGCTGATTTCCGTAATGTAACATTGGAAAATTTGGATGATGTTGCTACTGAACGTGTTGACTATAAAGTTCGTCGTCAAGTGCAACAAGAAAAACTTGGTTTGCCAATTCTTCCAACGACAACAATCGGTTCATTCCCACAATCACCAGAAGTTCGTCGTACACGCTTGGCTTGGAAACGTGGCAATATTTCTGATGTGGAATATGAAGATTTCATTAAATCAGAAATCGCACGTTGGATTCAAATTCAAGAGGATTTGGACATTGATGTGCTTGTTCACGGTGAATTTGAACGTGTGGACATGGTTGAATTCTTCGGTCAAAAACTAGCTGGTTTCACAACAACAAAACTTGGTTGGGTTCAATCATATGGTTCTCGTGCTGTTAAACCACCAATCATTTATGGAGATGTTAAACACATTCAACCATTGACTGTGCAAGAAACCGTTTATGCTCAAAGTTTGACTGACCGTCCAGTGAAAGGAATGTTGACTGGTCCAATCACTATCACAAACTGGTCTTTTGAACGTTCTGACATTTCACGTGCTGATTTGTTTAACCAAATTGGTCTTGCTATCAAAGATGAAATTAAATTGCTTGAAGATGCAGGTATTGCCATTATTCAAGTGGATGAAGCAGCGCTTCGTGAAGGTTTGCCGCTTCGTAAGAGCAAACAACAAGCTTATCTTGATGATGCTGTTCATGCTTTCCACGTAGCAACATCATCAGTGAAAGAAGAAACACAAATTCATACGCACATGTGTTACTCTAAGTTCAATGAAATTATTGATTCTATTCGTGCTTTGGATGCAGACGTTATTTCTATCGAGACAAGCCGTAGCCATGGTGACGTTATTGAATCATTTGAAACAGCTGTTTACCCACTTGGAATTGGTCTTGGTGTCTATGATATCCACTCTCCACGTGTACCAACTAAGGAAGAAGTTATTGCTAACATTGAACGTCCATTGCGTCAATTATCACTTGAACAGTTCTGGGTAAACCCTGACTGTGGTCTTAAAACACGTCGCGAACCAGAAACAGTAGCGGCACTTGAAGTTTTGGTGGCTGCAACCAAGGAAGTCCGAGCTAAATACGGAAAATAAGAAAGGTTATGCTATGTCACGATTATTAGAACGTTTAAAAACAGATATTCTGGTAGCCGACGGTGCTATGGGAACTCTTCTTTACGCCAATGGTCTTGACAATTGCTACGAAGCTTATAATCTTACACATCCAGATAAAATTTCAGCCATTCATCATGCTTATCTTGAGGCAGGGGCAGACATTATCCAAACCAATACCTATGCTGCTAAACGTCATCGTCTGAAAGGCTATGCTTATGATGACCAAGTTAAGGAAATCAATCAGGCTGGTGTTAAAATTGCTAGGGAAGCTGCAGGTGATGATGCTTTTGTTCTTGGAACTGTTGGGGCTCTTCGTGGACTTAAACAATGTAATTTAACTCTTGATGAAATTATTGAGGAGACTTTGGAACAAGTCGGGTATTTGATTGAAACGAATCAAATTGATGGTTTGCTTTTTGAAACTTATTATGATGAAGAAGAAATTATCGAAGTTTTAAAAGCTGTTAGACCAATAACTGATTTGCCAATTATCACTAATATTGCTCTCCATGAAGCTGGAATTACAGAAAATGGTCGTCCTTTAGTTGAAATTCTGGGAAAATTAGTCATGTTAGGTGCTGATGTGGTTGGCTTGAATTGCCACCTCGGTCCCTATCATATGATTAAGTCACTGAAACAAGTTCCGCTTTTTGCTCAGTCTTATTTGTCTGTTTATCCAAATGCTAGTTTGTTGTCTTTTGTTGATGACAATGGCAGCGGTCAGTATGGCTTTAGTCAAAATGCTGATTATTTCGGAAAAAGTGCAGAACTTCTTGTGGCAGAAGGTGCGCGTTTGATAGGTGGTTGTTGTGGAACAACGCCTGACCATATCAGAGCGGTAAAACGTGCTGTTAAAGGATTAAAACCTGTTGAACGAAAATTTGTGACACCAATGGTTGAAGAAGTAGAACTTATCAAAGCAGCTAAACAATCAGAGACATTGGTAGATAGGGTCAAAAGAGAAGTTACAATTATTGCGGAGTTAGACCCACCAAAGACGCTTGACATTGCGAAATTTACGGAGGGGGTAAAAGCCTTAGACAAAGCAGGAATTTCAGCCATTACCTTAGCAGATAATTCGCTAGCTAAGACGCGAATTTGTAATGTTAGTATCGCGGCTCTATTGAAAAATGAGATTTCGACACCGTTTCTTTTGCATTTATCTTGCCGTGACCATAATATGATTGGTTTGCAATCGCGACTTTTGGGAATGGACGTTTTAGGATTTAATCATGTCCTTGCCATTACGGGAGACCCGTCAAAAATCGGTGATTTTCCTGGTGCTACAAGTGTTTATGATGCCACAAGCTTTAAATTGTTAGCACTCATAAAACAGCTCAATAAAGGTCAAGGATACAGTGGAGCCAGTATCAAGAAAGAGGCCAATTTTACAGCAGCTGCGGCTTTTAACCCAAACGTCAAAAATCTATCACGCTGTGGTCGTTTAATCGAAAGAAAAGTAGCGGCAGGAGCAGATTATTTCATCACACAACCTGTTTTTAACACAGAGATTATTGATGGATTAGCCGATTTAACACGAGATTATGAAGCGCCATTTTTTGTAGGTATCATGCCGATTACAAGCTATAATAATGCTATTTTCCTTCATAATGAAGTTCCTGGTATCCAACTATCAGATGAGTTTTTAGCAAAATTAGAAGCTGTTAAAGATGATAAAGAAACCTGCCAAAAATTGGCTTTGGAAGAAAGTAAACAATTAATTGACCGCGCTTTGGAGCATTTTAAGGGGATTTATCTCATCACACCATTTATGCGCTATGACTTGACGGTTGAGTTGATTGATTACATTCACCAAAAAGTTGAGTTAAAAAATCAAAGAATATCTTAAAAATTGAGAATGGGAAAGCTGGGACGAAAGTGCCCAGCTTTTTTAGCTGCGAGATATGGTGATTGGGCTTTTAAAATCTGAAGATGAGAGCAAAAGTGGAGAAAAATATTTTTTGAGTTGTTTTGGCTAGAAGCGTTATAGCAGTAAATTTTCATCGTTTTTTGTTATAATAGGCACAAATAAATTAAGGTTTAAGGGGAAGAAAGATAGTTTCGATGAAGTACAAATTGGGTAAAATAGTTTAGCCAATATTTTATTGCGGAAGAATGGTCAACGAATTTTGTGCGACTTATTTTACCAATGGCTTTTATTTCTCTGTTTCTTTTGTTGCAATATGTGATTGCGTATTTCAATACTAAAGCAGAAGCAGACCGTAGTTTGATTCGTCAATATTTTGGGAATACGTTCTCTGACTTTGTTTATTTCAATTTTTTACCTTATCAGTTCGGGCTGATTTTGCCGGTTTATGGTGTGCTGTTAATGTGGATTTTACTTAATCCCAAATAAGGTCATGTCTCATAGAAAAGGTGCACTATTAATTTTCTGCATTTGGTTGGAGGCTTATCACTTCTGGTGAAATGATTATCGGCATAGCCCCGTATTTTTCAGTGGATAATTTGTCTGTGGCTTCTTTCTTAATTTTCATCATTGTAACCAATCTTTTTATGGTGTATATTATTGAAATTGATCACATGATGGATGTCAGCCAAAACCGTGTGATAGGAAATGGTGCAAGCTACTATTTTCAGTTTACCTTCTTATCTTGGTATATTACTGTTTGATGCATTTTTACATCAGCATAATAATAAATCAAGTCATCAAAATACCAATAGGCTTTATGGGGTTGAATTTGGTATGCCAATACTAGGATTGCTTTTAAGTTTCTTGATGCTTCAATCCGCATTTGCTTTAATTGCAATTGCTTGTCTTGTGACACTTATCATGATTTCCTTTAACTTAAAACGAATTTAATGTGAGAGTTTATCAGTTTTTGGGGGTGATAAACTTTTTTATTTTTTAAAATAATGTTTTCACTTGACTTAGAGTTAACTCTAAGGTGTACAATGAAAGCGTTCAGAAAAAATTGAAATATCTTGGAGGTTTCGTATGGAATACACAAAATTTGGAAATACAGGTCTTGAAGTGTCAAAACTGTGCCTTGGTTGCATGAGTTTTGGTGATGCTAGTCTTGGTTTTCATTCTGGTTGGCTTTTAGATGAAGAAAAATCACGTATCATCATTAAGAAAGCTTTAGATTTGGGTATTAACTTTTTTGATACAGCAAATGTTTACGGAAAAGGAACAAGTGAGGAATATCTTGGTCGTGCTATTCGTGATTTTGCGGACCGTGATGAAGTGATTATTGCCACTAAGGTTTTCTTTGGTGATGGTTTACACGAGGGACGAAATACAACTGGTTTGTCACGAAAAGCAATTTTTAGCCAAGTTGAAGCTAGTCTTAAACGTTTAGGAACAGATTATATTGATGTGCTTTACATTCATCGTTGGGATTATAACACACCGATTGAAGAAACTATTTCTGCACTTAATGATTTAGTGCGCTCTGGTAAGGTGCATTATCTTGGTGCGTCAGCAATGTATGCTTGGCAGTTCCAAAAAGCGCAGTATGTGGCTGAGAAAAATGGTTGGACAAAATTTTCAGTCATGCAAAATCATTACAATATGCTTTATCGTGAGGACGAACGTGAAATGATTCCGTTTTGTAAAGATTCAGGTGTTGGTTTAGCGCCTTATAGTCCTTTGGCAGCAGGTCGCGTGGTGCGCGATTGGGATGCGGATACTGCACGTAGTAAGACAGATGAAACAGCCAAAATGAAATACGATAGCACTGAAGAACAAGATAAGGCTATCGTAGCGCGAGTGGCAGAAGTTGCAGAAAAATACGGTGTTACTCGTGCTCAAGTTGCTCTTGCTTGGCTATGGCAAAAAGGGATTGACTCACCGATTGTTGGAGTGACAAAAGAAAAATACTTAGATGATTTCATGGGTGCTTTTGACGTGACTTTGACAGATGACGATATGGCTTATTTGGACGAAAAATATTTACCACATAAAATCGTTGGTGCTTTGTAGGGTGACTTTTAATCTTTGCTTTCGGTTCAAAGCGAAAGGAGAAAGTGATGCCCACATTGAAATGGATAATTTGCTGAAAAATCCTGTCAAGGGGCGTATTTTATCAAGCGAAACGTCAATTAATAGCTGGTTGGCAGATAACGGTCTGATTAGTTAGTTTATTATTATTGAAAAAAATTAAAAAAGTATTTGACTTGGAGTGCACTCTAGGGTGTCTGATAGCATTACTTGCAAAAATTAGTGAGTTTTTAGCTAATTTTTGAAGATATAAATCAATTTGAGAACAGGATGTTATGAAACTTTTCAATTGATTCTTAGATGAAAGAAGGAGAATTTATGGTACTTGAAACAATTTCATCACCACAAGATTTAAAACAATTATCACGTGAAGATTTGCACCGTGTTGTTGATGAAGCACGACAAGCGCTTCTTGAAAAAACAAGCCAACATGGTGGACACAACGGACCAAACTTTGGTATGGTTGAAATGACAGTTGCTATGCACTATGTCTTTAATTCACCAGTAGATAAATTCATTTTTGACGTGTCACATCAATCATACGTTCATAAAATGTTGACTGGGCGTGCGCAAGCTTTTCTTGATCCAGCGCATTATGATGACGTATCAGGTTACACAAATCCTAAAGAAAGCGAACACGACCTCTTCACAGTAGGTCATACGTCAACATCATTGTCACTTGCTTCTGGTGTGGCTAAAGCGCGTGATTTGAAAGATGAAGCTTATAATGTTGTGGCGGTTATTGGTGATGGTTCTCTTTCAGGTGGTATGGCGTATGAAGGGCTAAACCAAATCGCAACAGAAGGGACAAATACGATTGTCGTTATTAACGATAACGACCAATCAATCGCTGTTAACCCAACTGGCGGTATTTACACAGCACTTCGTGACTTACGCGAAAGCAACGGTCAAGCTGATAATAATCTTTTTAAAGCTCTCGGTTTTGATTATCATTACCTTGACGCAGGAAATGATCTCGACCAATTGATTGCTTTATTTGAAGAAGTCAAAGACGCTAGTCACCCAGTTTTGCTACACATTCATACGCAAAAAGGACACGGTGTGTCATTCATGGAAGAAAATCGCGAAGCTTTCCATGCAGGTGGACCATACAATCCTGAAACAGGAGAATATCTTGGTGGTGCAGGTGCTGCTGAAACATACAATAGCATTACAACAGATTTTGTCTTAAATAAAATCAAAAATGACTCAACAGTAGTTGCCGTCAATGCAGGAACACCAATGTTTATGTTGAGCCAAGACCAACGCAAACAAGCAGGTAAACAATTTGTTGATGTGGGTATTGCTGAAGAAGAAGCAGCTACAATGTCAGCTGGGCTTGCTAAAAACGGTGCAAAACCAGTCTGGTATGTTGCCTCTACATTTATGCAACGTACTTATGACCAATGGTCACATGACATCGCTTTGAATAATTTGCCAGTAACAGCTCTTGTTTACATGGCGTCTGTTAGCTCTTTGAACGACGAAAGTCACCTCGGTTTCTTTGATATTCCATTCTTAGCTCACATTCCAAACGTGGTTTACATGGCACCAACAAGTAAGGAAGAACATCTTGCCATGCTTGATTGGGCAATTGAGCAAAAAGAACACCCAGTAGCTATCCGCATCCCAGTTGGTCCACTTCGTGAAACTGGTATTGCAGACACAACGGATTACTCGATTCTTAATAAGAACCAAGTGACTCAAAAAGGTAGTCAAGTAGCGCTCTTTGGTCTTGGTAATTTCTACGGATTGGCAGAGGAAGTTGCTAAAGAATTGGCTGACAAACATGGTATTACAGCGACAATTGTTAATCCAAAATTCATCACAGGATTGGACGAAGAATTGCTTGATAGTTTAGAAGCTGAGCACCAAGTCGTGGTTACTTTGGAAGACGGTATTTTAGAAGGTGGCTACGGTCAAATGATTGCAAGTTACCTTGGTGATACGGAAGTTAAAGTCCAAAATTACGGTGTTGAAAAAGCCTTCCATGACCGCTACAATGCGCAAGAATTGTTAGCAGAAAATGGCATTACTGTCGAAAATATCGTTAACAACGTTTTAAAAAATTTGGCAGAATAAAAACTTTTCAGTGTAAGTAACAGTCAACATGATAAAAGGCAAAACTTGCCTTCCAAGAAGCTGAGACCAAGTGCTCAGTTTCTTTGTTTATGCAGTTACAAATCTGTAAGACGCAGTGGTTTGGACTTTAACAATTCAGAAATAGATTGTTAAAGGTCGCTGTCAAGGCATATTAAAACAGCGCTTGTCACCTTTGGTTAATTTAGATTTCCCATGCTCAATTGATTAGGCACTTTTTAATATTTGCTTTGTAAGCTAGATTTCCAACCTCAAACAATCAATTACTGGGGTCTAATACGCTGATAATCGGCACTCTTTTGGGTGCTGATTTTTATTTTTGACAACAGTTATCAGTCTCTTTTTTATTAAAAATTTGTTATACTGGAAGGTGAATTTGCGAAAGGATTGACAGATTTGGCAAAAACAAGAAAACGCAAGATTAGAAAGAAAGCGAGAAGTCATCGTCGGCAGAAAAAAGTTCCTAAATGGGCTTTATATGGCATGAGTTTGTTGGTGGTTTTAGCTTGTGTCGCCTTAGTAATTTTTACTTATCAAGCACAAGATGCAGATAATACGGCAACTGCTGACACCACAAGTTCTACTACAATACCTGACCAAATAACGATAAATTTTATTGAAAGTATTGGCGAAGCCGCACGGCAAATTGCTGCGCAAAATGACCTTTATGCTTCGGTGATGATTGCGCAAGCGATTCTAGAGTCAAACAGCGGTCAATCAGCTCTTAGTCAAGCACCTAATTATAACTTTTTTGGCATAAAAGGGGACTACAATGGGCAATCAGTCACGATGAAAACGTGGGAAGATGACGGAAGTGGTAATGCTTATACCATTGATGCCCAATTTCGCTCGTATAGTAGCCAAGCAGAGTCATTGGAAGATTATGCCCAATTTCTCCAAAAAGATATTTATGCTGGTGTGCATAAATCAAACACAACTTCCTACAAGGATGCAACCAAAGCTCTTACAGGTACCTATGCTACGGACACTTCATATGGGACAAAACTTAATCGACTGATTGAACAATACGGACTTACTGTTTATGATAGTTGGTGAGTGTGACTTTTTGTATTTTTCGATAAAAATAATGTTCAGTATTATTTCAAACTTCAAAGAAAAATGTGCAAAATATAGGCTATTTATGCTATAATGAATGGTGATATACAAAATAGGAGACCAGTATGGAATTAGTACGCGAAAAAGAATTTGTAAACCAGTACCATTATGATGCAAGAAATCTCGAATGGGAAAAGAAAAATGGTACACCAAAGACTAATTTTGAAGTGACGTTTCAGTTAGTAAGAAAAGATACAGAAAACAACCAAACGATGATTGTATCAGTATTACAATTTACGGTTGTTAAAAAAGAATTCGTTATTAGTGGTGTTGTTTCACAAATGGTTCACATTAAAAAGCGTATTGTTAACGAACCAAGTGAATTCACCAAAGAAGAAGTTGAAAATTTAGCCGCACCGCTATTAGATGTTGTACAACGTCTAACATATGAAGTAACCGAAATTGCCCTGGACCGTCCAGGGATTAAATTGGAGTTTAGAAACTAATGAAATTAGCAGTTATTACAGATACAACCGCAGTTTTGTCAGATGACATCAAACAAAAAGAGAACCTTCACATTTTGGATATTCCAATCATGATTGGTGAGATTAGCTACCTTGAAGGTAAGGATTTGAGCTTAGATGATTTTTATAAGAAAATGGCAATGTCGCCTGTTCTTCCAAAAACAAGCCAACCAAGTTTGGCAAAATTAGACGAGATTTTGTCACAGTTGTCTTCAGAAGGTTATACACACGTTATCGGTTTATTCTTATCTTCAGGAATTTCAGGATTTTGGCAAAATATTCAATTTCTAGCTGACGATTATCCCGAATTAACCATTGCTTTCCCAGATAGCAAAATTACATCCGCACCTCTTGGTAGCATGGTAAGAAACACATTGAATTGGGCAGAAGCTGGTGTGGATTTTGATGATATTTTAGCTAAATTGCAACAGCAAATTGACGGAACAAGTGCTTTTATCATGGTTGATGACTTGAATCACTTGGTAAAAGGTGGGCGTTTATCAAATGGCTCCGCACTTATCGGAAATTTACTTAGTATCAAGCCAATTCTTTATTTTAATGACGAAGGTGTTATTGAAGTTTTCGAAAAAGTGAGAACTGAGAAAAAAGCTATCAAGCGTTTAGTTGACGTTTTGTCTGAAGTGACTGTTAACGGTGATTACGAAGTTTTCATCATTCATTCACGAGCTGAAGAAAAAGCGCAACAGTTTTATCAGACTTTAGCTGACAGAGGTCAGGCTGAAAATCTTAAAATTGTCACATTTGATGGCGTTATTGCTACTCATTTAGGGGAAGGCGCAGTTGCATTTGGTTTCACACCAATTGTTTAAGTGTTAGAGAGGAAAAAACATGAGTATTAAAGTTATCATTGCAGGTTTTAAAGGACGAATGGGCTCAGCAGCAGTTAATATGGTTAAGGGAGATGACGAATTAGCCTTAGCCGCATTACTTGACCCATTTGCGACAGAATCAGACGTGGACGGTGTTCCAGTATTTACAGACAAATCACAATTAGTTGGGTTTGATGCAGATGTTTGGGTTGATTTTACTATGCCAGCAGTTGCTTATGAAAATACCCGCTTTGCTTTGGAAAATGGCTTCGCTCCCGTTGTTGGAACGACAGGATTTTCAGAAGATGAAATCGCTGAATTAATCGCTCTTTCTGAAGAAAAGAAAACAGGTGGTTTGATTGCTCCAAACTTTGCAATTGGTGCTATTTTACTCATGGAATTTGCCGCTAAGGCTGCCAAATATTTTCCGGACCTTGAAATCATTGAACTACATCATGACAATAAGAAAGATGCTCCTTCAGGTACAGCTGTGAAAACAGCGGAATTGATTCGTGAAGTTCGTCAACCTAAAAAACAAGGGGCTGCAGATGAAGTTGAAACGTTAAAAGGAGCGCGTGGAGCTGATTTTGATGGTATGCGTATCCATAGTGTTCGTTTACTTGGATTGGTTGCGCACCAAGAAGTCATCTTCGGTGCCCAAGGTGAGGGATTAACACTTCGTCATGATTCTTATGATCGTATTTCGTTTATGAGTGGTGTTAATATTGGAATTAAAGCAGTTGTCAAACGAGATAAACTCGTTTATGGTTTGGAAAAATTACTATGAAATTAAACAATCTGCCTTCTGAATTTCAGGAGGCTTTACCAATCTTGAAAAAAATTCGTGAAGCTGGCTACGAAGCTTATTTTGTCGGTGGTAGCGTTCGTGATGTTTTACTAAATCGTCCGATTCACGACGTTGATATTGCAACAAGTTCTTATCCAGAAGAGACAAAGAGCATTTTTCATCGTACGGTTGATGTTGGGATTGAGCATGGCACAGTTCTTGTTTTAGAAGAAGGTGGCGAGTATGAAATCACTACTTTCCGTACAGAAGATGTTTACGTGGATTACCGCAGACCTAGCAGTGTGTCATTTGTTCGTTCTCTAGAGGAAGATTTGAAACGCCGTGATTTTACAGTCAATGCTTTTGCACTTGATGAGACAGGTTTAATTATTGATAAATTCAACGGTTTGGCAGATTTGGAAGCTAAGTTATTACGTGCGGTGGGAAATCCTGCGGAGCGTTTTAACGAAGACGCGCTGCGCATTATGCGTGGTTTCCGCTTTGCGGCTAGTCTTGATTTTGATATTGAACCTGATACGTTTACTGCTATGGCAGCACATGCGCCCTTACTTGAAAAAATTTCGGTAGAGCGCTCTTTTATTGAATTTGATAAATTATTGATGGCACCTTTCTGGCGTAAAGGGATTAAAGCCATGATTACTAGTCAAGCTCAAAAATATTTACCATATCTTGAGAATGCTCATGACAATTTACAGCAATTACTTGACGATTTGGCTTGTAATTATCACTTTAAAACGTCTGAACAAGCTTGGGCAGCTTTGCTATTAGCTTTAGATGTCAAAGACGTTCGTGTCTTTTTGAAAGCATGGAAAACATCAAGTCAATTTCAAAAAGATGTCGAACAGATTGTGGCGATTTACCGTTTCCGTCTAGAAAATGAGCTTGATAAGATGGAAATGTACCGTTATGGCAGTTGTTTGATTGAACAAGCAGAAGATTTGCGTGCTGGTTATGGTTTGCCAGTTGATTTTGAGCGTATTGAGCGTTTGGATAAAGAATTAACCATTCATGATAAACACGAAATTGTTATCAATGGCGGAGTTTTAATCAAAGAATTACAATACAAACCTGGTCCAGAATTAGGACAGGTATTAAAAGAAATCGAGGAAAAAATTGTTCTTGGTGAGCTTGCCAATGACAAAGAAGCTATTTTTGACTTTATTAGAAAGGAAAACAAATGAGTGATTTTATCGTAGAACACTTAACAAAATCAGTCGGTGATAAGACTGTTTTTCGTGATATTTCCTTTATTATTCATGATTTTGACCGCATTGGGATTATTGGTGTCAATGGAACGGGGAAAACAACGCTCCTTGATGTCATTTCTGGTCGTCTTGGCTTTGATGGCGATGTGTCGCCGTTTGCAGCTAAGAACGGTTATAAAATTGCTTATTTGACCCAAGATCCTGAATTTGATGATGATAAAACTATTTTGGATACAGTTTTGTCGTCTGATTTGCGTGAGATGACTTTGATTAAGACCTATGAGACCTTGATGGCTGATTACAACGAAGCCAATCAAGCTAAACTTGAAAAAGTCATGGCAGAGATGGATTCGCTTGATGCTTGGGCGATTGAGAGTGAAGTCAAAACTGTTCTTACGAAGCTAGGTTTGGACGACTTGTCACAAAAAGTTGGTGCTTTGTCTGGTGGACTTCGTCGTCGTGTTCAGTTGGCGCAAGTTTTGTTAAATGATGCAGACTTGTTATTATTGGACGAGCCAACCAACCACTTGGATATTGATACCATTGCTTGGTTGACGAATTTCCTAAAAAATTCTAAGAAAACGGTACTTTTCATCACCCACGACCGTTATTTCTTGGATAATGTGGCAACGCGTATTTTTGAATTGGCTAATAGTCAATTGACTGAATATCAAGGAAATTATCAAGATTATGTGCGTTTGCGTGCGGAGAAAGATGAGCGTGATGCTGCAACGCTTCACAAGAAAAAACAACTTTACAAGCAAGAATTAGCTTGGATGCGTACGCAACCACAAGCGCGTGCGACAAAACAGCAAGCTCGTATCAATCGTTTCAACGAGTTGAAGACTGATTTGTCAGGAGCGACACAATCAACAGAGCTTGAGATTAATTTTGAAACAAGCCGAATCGGTAAAAAAGTTATCAATTTTGAGAATGTTTCCTTTGCTTATCCTGATAAACAGATTTTGACTGACTTTAACTTTTTGGTGCAAAATAAAGACCGAATCGGAATTGTTGGTGATAACGGTGTCGGAAAATCAACGCTTCTTAATTTGATAAATGGTGATTTGCAGCCGACAATTGGGAATCTTGAAATTGGTGAAACGGTTCGTATTGGCTATTTCTCACAATTGACAAAAGACATGGATGAAAATAAACGTGTCATCAATTATTTGCAAGAAGTAGCAGATGAGGTCAAAACAAGCGTTGGAACAACAAGTGTCACAGATTTGTTAGAACAATTCTTATTCCCACGTTCAACACATGGCACATTGATTTCAAAATTATCTGGTGGTGAGAAAAAACGCCTTTACTTGTTGAAAATTTTGATTGAAAAACCAAATGTGCTTCTTCTTGACGAACCAACCAATGACCTTGATATTGCAACCTTGACAGTTATAGAAAGTTTCTTGCAAACATTCTCAGGACCAGTTATCACGGTTAGTCATGACCGTTATTTCCTTGACAAAGTGACTAATAAAATCTTGGCGTTTGAAAATGGTCATGTTCGTGAATTCTTCGGAAATTATACGGATTATCTTGATGAAAAAGCGTTTGAAGAAAATGCCGTAGCGGAACAAGCTAAAAAAGCGTTCTCACAAAAGACTGAGAAGGAAAAAACGAAGAAAAAACGCATGTCTTACTTTGAAAAACAAGAGTGGGAAGTCATTGAAGATGAGATTGCCAAATTTGAAGAGGACATCGACACTATTGAAGCGCAAATGCAGGAAAATGCCAGTGATTATGGCAAACTAGCAGAGCTTCAACGTTCATTAGACAAAGCTAATGAAACCCTACTTGAAAAATATGAAAGATATGATTATTTGAGTAACTTAGCTGAATAAGCCCAGTCACTCTTTCTTGCAGAAAGAAGGTATTTCGTTACTTAAAAATAGAGAAACAGATTAGAAGGGAAAGTTACTATGAAACTAGTTTGGACTTATTTGAAAAAATATCCCAAATGGCTCATTTTGGATGTGTTAGGAGCTTTTACATTTGTCGTGGTTAATCTTGGTTTGCCAACAGCACTAGCTCGTATGATTGACCAAGGGATAACAACTGGAAATAAAGATAAGGTTTATTTCTGGGCAATTGTCATGTTTATAGTGATTATTGCTGGAGCGATTGGTCGTGTTACTCTGGCTTATGCGGCAGGAAAAATCACAACTAATATGATTAAAGACATGCGTAATGACATGTATGATAAATTGCAGGAATACTCACACCATGAATACGAACAAATTGGTGTGTCATCACTTGTCACTCGCATGACAAGCGATGCTTTTATTCTTATGCAATTTGCTGAACAATCTTTGCGTATGGGGGTTGTGACACCGCTCATGATTATTTTTAGTGTTGTCATGATTTTGGTAACAAGTCCGTCTTTAGCATGGATTGTTGCGGTGGCTATTCCCTTTTTGGTACTTGTGGTTTATTACGTCGCGACACATACACGGCCTCTATCTGAAAAACAACAAGGCACTCTTGATAAAATTAACCAATATGTTCGTGAAAATTTGACTGGTTTACGTGTCATTCGCGCCTTTGCCAGAGAAGATTTTCAAGAAGAACGCTTTGATAGTAAAAACGAAGAATATAAAGGCATTTCAAGTCGGCTGTTCAAGCTAACTGGTTTAACAGAGCCATCATTTGTCTTTATCATCATCTCAATGATTGTTGCCATTGTTTGGTTTGCCTTGAATCCGCTCTCAAGAGGTGATTTGCAGATTGGTAATTTGGTTGCTTTTATTGACTATGGCTTCCATGCGCTCTTTTCATTCTTACTTTTTGCCAATCTCTTTACCATGTATCCTCGTGTTGTTGTCTCAAGCGAGCGTATTTCAGAAGTTATGGCAATGCCAATTTCAATTACTCCTAATGAAAATGGTGTGACTGAGACTGAAACAAAAGGTTATTTGGAATTTGACAAGGTGACTTTTGCTTACCCTGGTGAGACAGAAAGTCCAGTTTTAAAAGACATTTCCTTTAAAGCCAAGCCTGGGGAAACTATTGCCTTTATCGGCTCAACAGGTTCTGGGAAATCTTCTCTGGTTAATCTGATTCCACGTTTTTACGATGTCACACTTGGTAAAATTTTGGTTGACGGTGTTGATGTTAGAGACTATCAATTGAAAGCTCTACGTCAGAAGATTGGTTTTATTCCTCAAAAAGCGCTTTTGTTTACGGGAACTATTGCCGAAAATCTAAAATACGGTAAAACGGATGCAACAGTTGATGAATTGCAAGAAGCAGCAGATGTTGCACAAGCTAAGGAATTTATCGAAAGCCGTGATGAGCGTTACCAAACACATTTGGCAGAAGGCGGAAGCAATTTATCAGGAGGACAAAAACAACGGTTGTCCATTGCGCGTGCAGTTGTTAAGAAACCTGATATTTATATTTTTGATGATTCTTTCTCGGCTCTTGATTACAAGACGGATGCGCAATTGCGTGCGCGTTTGAAAGAAGTCACTCAAGAAGCAACCGTCCTTATTGTGGCACAACGTGTGGGAACTATCATGGATGCTGATCAAATTATTGTACTTGATAAAGGTGAAATTGTGGGACGTGGCACACACGATGAATTGATGCAAACAAACACGATTTATCGTGAAATTGCTAACTCACAATTGAAAAATGCAGATGAGATGAAAGGAGAATAACAATGTCAAAACGCAACGTTTTTCTACGTTTATGGGATTATCTCCAACAATATAAAGGTGCGCTTTTTCTTGCCATTTTCTTGAAAGTTTTCAGCAGTGTCATGAGTGTATTGGAACCTTTTATTTTAGGGCTTGCCATTACAGAATTGATGGCAAACCTTCTTGACATGGCGCACGGTGTAGCAGGTGCTCATATCAATATTTCTTATATTGCAATGATTTTAGCTCTTTATTTCTTGCGAGGTTTGGGTTATGAGCTAGGAAGCTATTGGTCAAACTATTTCATGACTGACGCTGTGCAAAAAAGTATTCATGATTTGCGCCGAGATTTAAGTGAAAAAATCAATAAAATTCCAGTTTCTTATTTTGACAGTCAACAATTCGGAAATGTCTTGGGGCGTTTTACGTCAGATGTTGAAACAGTTTCAAACGCTTTACAACAAAGCTTTCTTCAGATTATCAACGCCTTCTTAACCATTTTCTTGGTTATTTGCATGGTGCTTTATCTCAATTGGCGTTTGGCTTTGGTGGTTATTTTAATCATTCCAATCACTTATATCAGTGCTCAGTTTATTTTAAAAAAATCTCAACCCTATTTCAAAAAACAAGCTGACGCTCTTGGTGATATGAACGGTTTTGTTCAGGAAAATCTAACTGGCTTTAACGTTATCAAACTTTATGGTCGTGAAGAAATTTCAAGTGAAGAATTTCGTGAAATCACTCAAAATTTGCAAGAAGTTGGTTTCAAGGCAAGTTTTATTTCAGGAATTATGATGCCAGTTCTTAGTGCAATTTCTGATATGGCTTACCTGATTGTGGCAGTTTTGGGAGCTTTGCAAGTTCTTTCTGGGAACTTGACGGTTGGTAATATGCAAGCTTTCGTTCAATACGTTTGGCAAGTCAGTCAACCCGTTCAAACCATTACACAGTTGGCAAGTATTCTTCAAAGTGCCAAGTCATCACTTGACCGTATCTTTGAAGTTCTAGATGAGCCAGAAGAAGTTGCTGATGTAACAGAGCATTTGACACATGATTTAACAGGTCAAGTTAGCTTTGAAAATGTTTCCTTCCAATACGTGGCAGACAAACCATTGATTCAAAATTTCAATCTTGATGTCAAACCAGGTGAAATGGTGGCGATTGTTGGTCCAACAGGAGCTGGTAAGACAACGCTGATTAATCTTTTAATGCGATTCTACGACGTTACCTCTGGTTCGATTAAAATTGATGGGCATGATATTCGCAACTTGTCACGTCAAGAATATCGCAAACAATTTGGAATGGTCTTGCAAGATGCGTGGCTCTATGAGGCAAGTATCAAGGAAAATCTCCGTTTTGGGAACTTGGATGCGACAGATGAAGAGGTTGTTGAGGCTGCTAAAGCTGCCAATGTTGACCACTTTATTCGCACGCTACCTGGTGGTTACAATATGGAAATGAACCAAGAATCAAGTAACGTATCGCTTGGTCAAAAACAATTGTTAACCATTGCGCGTGCCTTGCTTGCTGACCCTAAAATCTTGATTTTGGATGAAGCAACGTCATCTGTTGACACACGTTTGGAATTATTGATTCAAAAGGCTATGGCTAAATTAATGGAAGGGCGTACAAGCTTTGTCATTGCTCACCGCCTATCAACCATTCAAGAGGCTGATAAGATTTTGGTGCTTAACAATGGTCAAATCATTGAACAAGGCAATCATGAAAGCTTACTAGCTGCTAAAGGTTTCTATTACGATCTTTACAATAGCCAGTTTACTAAAAACAAATAAGCTATCTTGGTGATAATTATTAATAAAAAACAGGATTTTATTTTAAGCAAGTCCTGTTTTCTTATTCTTGCATTTTTTAGTCATTGAATATCTGTTGCAAAGATGATATGATAGTAATGTTAATAATAACGATGTTTGGGAAAAGCCATCGCTAAAAAAAACCAGCCTAATGACTGAATTAGCGCCCTTGTGGATTCCCATGAGGGCTTTTCTTTTGCCCAAATATCTGAAAAGATATAGAGGAGATAAGATGAAACGTCAATCTGCACTTGTCGTCTTTAGTGGCGGACAAGATTCAACAACTTGCCTGTTTTGGGCTTTGAAACATTACGACCACGTGGAAACTGTCACGTTTAATTATGGTCAACGTCACAGTTTGGAAATTGAAGTAGCCAAACACATCGCTGCCGAACAAGGGGTTAAAAACCATTTGCTAGACATGTCTTTATTAGGACAATTAACTGAAAATGCCTTGACTCGTGATATTGTAATCGAAAATCCAGACGATGATTTGCCAAATACTTTTGTTGATGGTCGAAATCATTTGTTTTTATCGTTTGCAGCTGTGCTGGCGAAGCGTCTTGGTATCACAGACATTATTACTGGCGTTTGTGAAACGGACTTTTCAGGTTATCCAGACTGTCGTGATGCCTTTGTCAAATCACTCAATGTTACGCTGAATTTGGCAATGGATTATAATTTTGTTATTCAAACACCGCTGATGTGGCTTGATAAATCAGAAACATGGGAATTAGCTGACCAACTTGGCAAATTTGATTATGTTCGAGAAAATACGCTAACGTGCTACAACGGCATTAAAGGAAGTGGTTGCGGTGAATGTCCTGCTTGCAAGCTTCGTCAGGCAGGTCTTGAAAAATACCTTGCAAAGAAAGGGCAAGCCTAATGTTTGAAATACCAAAAGAGCTAAAAGTCCCAACTGGTGAATCCTTGGTTTATTGCCCACGTCGTGTCATGGTTTCAAAAGAATTCACCTTTGATGCGGCACACCATTTGTTCAATTATGATGGTAAATGTAAGGCTTTGCATGGGCATACTTATCGTTTGCAAATTGCGGTTTCTGGACTGCTTGATGACCGTGGTATGGCAGTTGATTTTGGCGACCTCAAACAGATTTACAAAAAACATTTGGAACCAAGTTTAGACCACCATTACCTCAATGAAAGCCTGCCCTACATGAACACTACAGCAGAAAATATGGTTTACTGGATTTTTAAGCAAGTCGCGCAGCATTTGCCAAAAGAACGTGAGATTCGTGTAGAATATATCCGCTTGTATGAAACGCCGACATCATTTGCGGAATTTAGGAGGGAGTGGGAGCTTGATGACTAAACGTCAGTTAACCCTTCCAATTCTTGAAATTTTTGGTCCAACTTTTCAAGGTGAAGGCAGAGCAATTGGGCAAAAGACCATGTTTGTGAGAACGGGTGGCTGTGACTATCATTGCGATTGGTGCGATTCTGCTTTTACTTGGGATGGCTCGGAAAAGCCTAAGCGAATGACTACTGATGAAGTGATTGAGCAGCTTGACCAATTGGGAACGTACGATTATGTAACTTTATCAGGTGGCAATCCATGTTTATTGGCGAATAATATGGCAGAGCTTGTTGCCAAATTAAAAGCACGTGGGGTGACCTTAGCTATTGAAACGCAAGGCTCGCGCTGGCAAACGTGGCTAAAGGACATTGACCAAGTAACGCTTAGTCCCAAGCCACCGTCAAGTAAGATGACGGTTAATTTTGAAACGCTTGATTTTATTGTTTCGCAATTGAAAAAAGACCAAATCACCTTTAAAGTTCCAGTTTTTGATGATGCTGATTTGGTATTTGCTAAAATGATTCAAAAACGTTATCAACCTGATGTTTTGTATTTATCAGCTGGTAATCCAGAACCGCACGCCAACGGCAATATCGTGGAACACCAGCTCGAGCGTTTGCGACAACTATGGGAGACAGTAGCAACTGACCCAGAATGGCAAAGCGTGCGCGTGTTGCCACAATTACACACGCTTTTATATGACAACCAACGCGGTGTTTAAAAGGAGAATGAGATGACTAGAACAGATGAAATGAAAGATTTGACCCTTTTGGGAAATCAAAAGACGACTTACACTTACGATTACGACCCAAGTATTCTGGAATCATTTGATAATCGTCATGTTGACAATGATTACTTTATCAAATTCAATTGTCCAGAATTTACATCACTTTGTCCGATTACTGGGCAACCAGATTTTGCAACGATTTATATTTCTTATATCCCAGATAAACTTTGCGTGGAATCAAAATCATTGAAACTTTACCTTTTCAGCTACCGTAATCACGGTGATTTTCACGAAAATTGTATTAATACGATTGGTAAAGATTTGGTTGATTTGCTTCAGCCACGCTTTCTTGAAGTCTGGGGAAAATTTACACCACGTGGTGGCTTATCAATTGACCCATATTTTAATTATGGAGAGCCAAATACCAAGTATGAAAAAATGGCAGATTATCGCCTAATAAATCACGACTTGTACCCAGAAAACATTGATAATCGTTAATTGAGAACTAAAAAGAACTTCGTTCAAAAAAACGAAGTTCTTTTTATAGTCATAGTCAAATACGGAATGAAAAGGCGATTCCTGACCCCCCAACTGCCATTAAAAGTAATCCTGTTAGACGCCCAATAAAAATAGCTGAAAGTGCAGGATTGAGCAGGAGGAAGAGTCCTAAAAGAATGGCAAGGACCGCAGAGCCTAGGAAACGATTAGCGTCATAAAACCCTGCTTTACGCATTTGGAAACCACCAATTAAACGAAGGATGCCGCTAATAAGAATCCAATAAGCAGCAATCGTGATAACAGCACTCGATAAAGACATGGCTGAGCTTGATAGAAGAATAATTCCAAAAATAATAGATAAAATACTTTGCAACAAATACCAAAATGATCGCTCGACACTATTGGTATACATCAAAAGGCTGGTGATTCCAGACATGAAAACTAATAAAGCGATTATCCAACCAATCATTGCAGTCGTGGTAAAGGGATGCACAAAAAGAAAAATACCGATAAGTAGTGCTAGAATACCTGACCATAGTGATAAACGTTTCATAATATACCTCCTAATAATATACCATTATATTACCATATTTTTCGTGAAAAGGAGAACATAAAGTCCACCAGAATGACGAAATCTAGCCCTCAACTTCACAAACGATGTTATATTTTATGACATAAAAACGGAATTTTTTCAAAAAAGTACGGTAAATACTTGACATAAATTTTCAGAAAATTTATAATATTCCTTGTAGTCTATTGATTACAAGATTTATAATCTGATTTTCGGAGGAAATATATATGACAACAGGTAAAGAGTATGTAGCTGGTGTCTTTGATAAAGTCAAAGCGCAAAATGCTCATGAACCAGAGTTTTTACAAGCAGTAGAAGAAGTATTTGAGTCACTTGTTCCAGTGTTTGATAAATATCCAAAATACATTGAAGAAAATCTTCTCGAACGTTTGGTTGAACCAGAACGTATCGTTTCTTTCCGTGTTCCTTGGGTTGATGACAAAGGTCAAGTTCAAGTAAACCGCGGTTTCCGCGTACAATTCTCATCTGCTATTGGACCTTACAAAGGTGGTCTTCGTTTCCACCCATCAGTAAACCAATCAATCATCAAATTCCTTGGTTTCGAACAAATCTTTAAAAACTCATTGACTGGTCAACCTATCGGTGGTGGTAAAGGTGGTTCAAACTTTGATCCTAAAGGTAAATCAGACAACGAAATTATGCGTTTCTGCCAAAGCTTTATGACAGAGTTGAGCAAACACATTGGTGCGGATACTGATGTTCCTGCTGGTGATATCGGTGTTGGTGGACGTGAAATCGGCTACCTTTACGGTCAATACAAACGCCTCCGCAATGAATACACAGGTGTTCTTACTGGTAAAGGACTTACTTACGGTGGTTCTCTTGCTCGTACAGAAGCAACTGGTTACGGTGCTGTTTACTTTGCAGAACAAATGCTTAAAGCTCGTGGTGAAGATTTTTCCGGTAAAGTCGCTCTTGTTTCGGGCTCAGGTAACGTAGCGATTTACGCTACTGAAAAACTTCAATCTCTTGGTGCTAAAGTTGTTGCTGTTTCAGATTCATCTGGTTATGTTTATGATCCAGAAGGTATTGATGTCCCTCTTCTTAAACAATTGAAAGAAGTTGAACGTGCACGTATTGTCAAATACGCTGACGCTCGTCCAAGTGCAACATTTACACCTGCTGGTGAAGGCTCAATCTGGTCAATCAAAGCTGACCTTGCATTCCCATGTGCTACACAAAATGAAATTAACGAGGAAGATGCGAAAGCTCTTGTAGCTAACGGTGTTATTGCTGTTACAGAAGGTGCAAATATGCCTTCTACACTTGAAGCTATTGAAGTTTTCCAAAAAGCTGGCGTTTCATTTGGTCCTGCCAAAGCTGCAAATGCTGGTGGTGTAGCGGTATCAGCTCTTGAAATGGCTCAAAATAGCCAACGTACACCTTGGTCATTCGAAGAAGTAGATGCTAAACTTTATGACATCATGAAAGGTATCTACGATAATTCTGCAGCAGCAGCTAAAGAATTTGGTGCTGAAGGTAACCTTGTTGTCGGTGCCAATGTTGCTGGATTCCTTAAAGTTGCAGAAGCAATGTCAGCACAAGGTATCGTTTAAAATCTTGTCTTTCACAAGACTGTTGTATAACTCTTAATGACTTAATCAACAATCTTTTATAATCTTTAATTACATTCTCTAATATCAAATAACCGAAAATGAGTCCACGAAGTGTGGGCTCTTTTGGTTGGTATCGTTGCAACTCATTTTCTTTGAGAATTAGTTATTCTCAATTTTGTTGGTGCAATAAAATCTTGAGACAAATGTGAGAAAGCGCATGGTAGCAAGGTTTTATTTATTTTGTTATAATGTTTTTAGCGAAAGCGAGGGCTTGATATGGTTATAGTGAGAAATGCTTTGGCTAGTGATGCTGGGGCTATTTTGGCATTTTGCCAGCAGATTGGTTCAGAAACAGATAACTTGTCTTATGGAGAAGAAGGGGTGTCTGTTTCTGTTGCAGATGAGGGAATCTTATTAAGTGAGATTCAAAAATCTAAGACATCACATTTCTTAGTAGCCGAAGAAGCTGGTGAGATAGTAGGAACGTGTAATTGTAGTGCTTTTCGTAAAAAACGATTGGCGCATCGTGCAGAAATTGGTATCGCGGTGAAAAAAGCCTACTGGAATCAAGGAATTGGGCGTCAGCTATTAACGCGATTGATTGCAGCAGCGCAGCAATCAGGCTTAAAAGTCTTCTCACTTGAAGTTCGGTCTGATAACGACCGAGCGATTCATCTTTATGACAGTCTTGGTTTTCAAAAGATTGGAACGTTTAAGCACTTTATGGAAATTGATGACCAAGCTATTGATTTTGATATTATGGAATTACTATTGGAGAAAAAATGATTAAACAGATTGTAAGAGACACCTTTTTCTTGGCGCAAAAGTCAGAAGAAGCAACAAAAGAAGATTTGTATTTGGCACAAGACTTGCAAGATACTTTAGTGGCAAACCGTGATAATTGTGTCGGCATGGCTGCTAATATGATTGGCGTTAAAAAGCGAGCAATTATTGTTAATATGGGAGTAGCAGATTTGGTGATGTTCAATCCAGTTTTGCTTAACAAATCACTTCCATTTGATACGAAAGAGTCTTGTTTATCATTGACAGGAGCACGACCAACACGTCGTTACCAGAAAATTGAAGTGGCTTTTTTAGACAAAAATTGGAGCCAACAAACCTTAACCTTGACAGGGTTGCCAGCACAAATTTGCCAACACGAATTAGATCATTTGGAAGGTGTTATCATTTGATTTTCAAAAAAAAAACAAAAACAAACGTTGATATATCAATGTTTGTTTTTGTTTTCAGAAAATAATTGAAAAAATAGAGTAGAAGTGAAGCTTTTTCTTGACAATAGTTCTCATAAGAACTATAATGTATCCTACAAGAATAAATCTTGGTATTTTTCAGAAAGTGAGTAAAAGATGCATAAGAAAGATCCGTTTTCACAGTTTAGGGATTTTATCAATTTAGCGGAAAATCGTGTCCATGCTCTTGCGGAAAGTCATGGTGTTGAAAATCTGGCTGGTCCACAGGGATTTGCAGTGTTGTATCTCCATGATAATCCTGATAAAGAAATTTATATCAAGGATATTGAGAAGAGACTAAGAATTTCAAAGTCAGTGACTAGTAATTTGATTAAGCGCATGGAGAAAAATGGTTTTATCCAAATTATTTCGTCAATAGAAGATAAGCGTTATAAGCAAGTGGTGTTGACTGAACTTGGAAAATCAAAGGCTCAAAACATTCAAGATTTCTATGATGAAATGCATAGACAAATCTTAGCTGGTGTTGACCATGAGGATCTCAAAATTTCGTTTCGCGTCTTTGACCGCATTTTGAAAAATTTAGAAAACAAGGAGTAACGCATGTTAAAAATTTTGAAACGCTTAACAGTAAAAGAAGTTACGATGCTTATTTTTGCTGTATTATTTGTGTGTTTGAATGTTTATCTTGAGTTGAAAATTCCAGATTATATGTCGGATATCACAACCTTGCTATCAACAGAGGGAACAAAAGTAAAAGATATTTTTGCTTGGAACTTTGATGCGCCAGGGATGCGTATGGTCTTGCTTTCTTTGGGAAGCTTTGCGGCATCCGTCGTTGTCGGTTTCCTGGCTGCTCGTATTGCGGCAAGTTTTAGTACACGTCTACGTGATGACATTTTCCATAGTGTCTTGAATTTTTCAGATGCTGAAATCAAGAAATTTTCAATTCCTAGTCTTTTGACACGTACAACCAATGATATTACACAAATTCAATTGGTTTTCACAATGGGAATCCAAGTCATTACTAAAGGACCTATCATGGCAATTTGGGCAATAACCAAGATTGCTGATAAAAATCATGAATGGCTATTGGTTCTTATTGTCGCAGTTGCGGTTATGTTCTTGATGATTATGTTCTTGTTGATGATGGTGATGCCTAAACAACGCATGATTCAAACATTAACCGATAAATTGAACAGTATTACGCGAGAATCATTGACAGGTATCCGTGTGGTGCGTGCATACAATGCCGAAGATTATCAAGATGCCAAATTTGCACAAGCCAATGATAATGTTACCAATCTTAACCTCTTTATTGGACGTTCAATGGCGTTGTTATCTCCAGTAATGACAGGAATTTCAAGCGGAATGACACTTGCTATCTACTGGATTGGTGCGCATTTGATTGAAAATATTGCCATTCCGACAGATCCAACGAAAATTGCTGGCGCTATGCAAGATAAGGTTGATTTGTTCTCAGATATGGTTGTTTATTCATCATATGCCATGCAAGTTGTTATGGGATTCATGATGATGATTGTTGTATTCTTCATTTTACCTCGTGCTGTTGTTGCTGCTGGGCGTATTAATGAAGTTCTTGAAACAAAATCTTCAATTGAATATCCAGAAACAAATCAAGCTAAACCAACTGAAAAAGGTTCTGTTGAATTTGACAATGTTTCATTCCGTTACAGCAAAAATTCAGAAGCTGTTTTGGAACACGTTTCCTTTAAAGCGAAAGCTGGAGACACGATTGCCTTTATCGGTTCAACTGGTTCTGGTAAATCAACTTTGGTGAACTTGATTCCACGTTTTTATGACGCGACAGAAGGAACGATTAAAGTCGATGGCATTGATGTTCGTCAATATGACCATGATACGCTTCATAAGATTGTTGGTTATATTCCGCAAAAAGCAGTGCTTTTCAGTGGGGATATCGCTTCAAATATGGATATGGGAGAAAGCAATAGTTCGCCACTTGATGATGACAAGATGTGGGAAGCTCTTGATTTAGCTCAAGGTAAGACATTCGTTGAAATGAAAGACGGTAAGTTAAAAGCACCTGTTGCTCAAAGTGGTCAAAACTTCTCAGGTGGTCAAAAACAACGTTTGGCAATTGCGCGTGCTCTTGCTCGTAAACCTGAGATTATCATCTTTGATGATTCATTCTCAGCACTTGACTACAAGACTGACCGAATCCTTCGTTCACAGTTGAAAGAACGTACAGCTGATATGACGAAATTAATCGTGGCACAACGTATCTCAACGATTATGGACGCTGACCAAATTTTGGTCTTGGATGAAGGTAAAGTTGTTGGTCAAGGTACGCACGAAGAATTGCTTGCAAACAACGATGTTTATCGTGAAATTGCTTACTCACAACTATCTAAGGAGGAATTAGAAAATGGAAAATAAGAAAAAAACATCTTTCTATGGCAGAATGAAGCCCTATATTAGAGGTTTCCAGCTTCCATTTCTTCTTGCAGTGATTGGAGCAATTGTTTCTGCGACGGTTACGGTTATTGGACCTGATAAATTAAAAGAAATCACCAATACAATCACCAAAGGTTTGACACCAACGGCGACTGGTATGATTCCAGGAATCGACTTGGATAAAGTTGGTAAAATTGCATTAACTTTGGCAATTTTATACGTTATTTCAGCAGTAGTTGGTTATATTCAAAGCTTTACCGTAGCGACTATCGTTCAACGTTTTTCACAACGTTTACGTAAAGCTATTCAGACCAAAATTGACAAGGTTCCATTGAATTACTTTGATAGTCATTCGCAAGGGGACACCCTTTCTCGTGTGACAAATGACGTTGACTTGCTTGGTCAATCGCTTAACCAAAGTTTGGGAACTTTGGTGACATCAACCATGTTATTGATTGGATCAATTTTCATGATGTTCCATTCAAATGTCAGCATGGCTCTAACAGCGATTGGGTCTGTTCTGATTGGTTTTGTTTTGGTTATGGTTATCATGGGCTCATCACAACCATTGTTCAAACGTCAACAAAATAACTTGGCTGCGATTAATGGTTATGTTGAAGAAATTTACTCTGGTCATAATGTGGTAACAAGTTATAACGCTGCTGGTGAAACAAGCGAAACCTTTAAAAAATTAAACACCAATCTTTATAAATCAATGTGGCAATCACAGTTCTTGTCAGGTATTATGATGCCGCTTATGATTTTCGTTGGGAACTTTGGTTATGTTATGGTCTGTGTGGTTGGTGCCGTTAAAGTTATCAATGGTGATATTACCATGGGGGATGTGGTTGCCTTTATGACTTATGTTCGTATCTTCTCACAACCATTGTCACAAATTGCGCAAGCTTTCACACAAATGCAATCAGCAACAGCTGCCATGAGCCGTGTCTTTGAATTCCTTGAAGAAGATGAAATGGAAGATGAGTCTGATAAGGAACGTCAACTTAGTGATGTTAATGGTGAAGTTACCTTTGATAATGTTTTCTTTGGTTATTCTAAGGATAAAACAATTATCCATGATTTCTCCGCTGTGGCGAAACCTGGTCAGAAAGTTGCCATTGTTGGACCAACAGGCGCTGGTAAAACAACCATTGTTAACCTGCTCATGAAATTCTATGAAATCGATAAAGGTCAAATCACTATTGATGGTGTGGATACACGTTTGATGACACGTGAAGAAGTGCATGACCAATTCTCAATGGTGCTTCAAGATACGTGGTTGTTTGAAGGAACAATCAAAGAAAACTTGATTTACAATCAAGAAAATATTACAGACGAACAAGTTATTGCAGCGGCTAAGGCTGTTGGTGTTCATCACTTTATCATGACACTTCCAAAAGGTTATGACACTTATCTTGATGATTCTGTAACACTTTCAATTGGTCAAAAACAACTCTTGACGATTGCGCGTGCTCTTTTGAAAGATTCACCGCTCCTTATTTTGGATGAAGCAACGTCATCAGTTGATACACGTACTGAAGAATTGATTCAAAAAGCCATGGATAAATTGATGGAAGGTCGTACATCATTTGTTATCGCTCACCGTTTGTCAACGATTAGAAACGCTGACCTTATCCTTGTGATGAAAGATGGTAACATCATCGAACAAGGCAATCACGATGATTTGATGCAACAAGGCGGATTCTATGCTGACCTCTACAACTCACAATTTGAAGTAGCTTAAAATTAAAACGAGTCTGGGACAACGTGCTCAGCCTCGTTTTTTGTTGTTTGCATATTCTAGTTAAAAGATTTTAGAAAGTTAGGCAAGTACCTAGCTTTTTCTTTTGTTTTTATTTTGTAATGGCATTTATATAACTTGCAATCAATTTGTAAAGCAAAAGTGGCATTTGTTTAGAAATTGAAAAATAGTCAAAATGTTTGACTATTTTTGGTGGGTATGACATAATAATGGGAAATTATTGAAAACGTCTAAAAGGAGGGAAGAAAGTGAAAGCTGTTGTTGTCAGAAAAGCAGGAGATAGTAATGTTTTAGAGCTGATTCAGGTTGACAAACCGCAAGTAAAATCAGGCTGGTCCTTGGTGAAGGTTATGGGATTTGGTATTAATCGTTCTGAAATTTTTACCAGACAAGGTTTGTCGCCGAGTGTCACCTTTCCAAGGATTCTTGGGATAGAATGTGTTGGCGTCATTGAAGAGACGACGGACGAGCAACGTTTGCCAGTTGGTCAAAAAATCATTTCGATTATGGGAGAAATGGGACGTGATTTTGATGGATCGTATGCTGAATATGTCCTTTTGCCAAATGAGCAGATTTATCCTATCTCAACGCAGTTGGATTGGGCAACGTTGGCGACGATTCCAGAGACTTATTATACTGCCTTTGGTGCTTATCAAAATTTAAAAATCACCTCCCGTGATACGGTTTTGGTGCGTGCTGGTGCTAGTGGTATCGGGACGGCTTTTGTGAAATTGGTAAAAGCTAAATTTCCTGACGTGAACGTCTATGCAAGTGTGCGCAATACTGCTAAAAAAGCGCAACTTTTGGACGCTGGATATGATGATTTGGTTATTGATGATAATGGTGTGCTAAAGACGGATGTGACATTCACGAAAATCTTAGAATTAGTTGGACCTGCCACCATCAAAGACAGTCTAGGGCATTTGCAAGAAAACGGAATTATTTGTTCCTGCGGTCAATTGGGACGAAAATGGTATCTGGAAGAATTTGATCCAATTATGGAACTTAAAAATAATGTCTATTTGACAACATTTTATTCAGGCAATGTTTCACAAGATAAGATTCAGAAAATGTTAGCTTATATTGAGAAAGAACAAGTAGATGTTCGCCCTGAGCGCGTATTTGATTTGGATAGTATCCAAGCTGCACATGATTATCTTGATAGTGTTGCAGCATTTGGCAAGGTCATTGTTTTAAATAAGGAGGAAAATTTTAGTGATAAGTAATGCAAAAAAATACGCTCGTTTGCGTGATGAGCAATTTTCCCTCTATGAAAGCTACGCTAAAAAGCATGGGCTAAATAGTAAATCGTTATTAGTTTTTATGTGGATTTATCATAATCCACATGGGATGACACAGGAGAGCATTGCAAAACGAACATTTTCAACGAAACAAGTGATTCAAGCAATTGTTAAAACTTATATGAAAAAAGGAATATTATATTTGGAGCCTTCTCGAATTGACAGGCGCAAGAAGTTGATTCGTTTAACTGAAACAGGTCAGCAGTTTGCTGCTGAATTATTGGATCCGTTAGCAGATTTTGAAGCGCAAGCAATGAGCGCTTTGACTTTGGAAGAACAGGAAGTTTTATTGTCAGCGACAGCGATGTTCACTGATAGGTTAACAGAACTTTTAGAAAGTCATCAGGTAAAGGAACATGTTAAATGATATAGCTGCATATTTTGCAGATAATGGAAATACTTATTTAGGATACGTTTGGCAACACATTAGCCTAAGTTTCGAGGCTTTGGTGATTGCCTTAATCATCGCTCTACCACTTGGCTATTTTTCTTATGAAAAGCCGTTTGTACGACAATTGTCAACGCTTTTGACGCAAGGGCTACGCGTTATTCCAAGCCTTGGAATCTTATTTATTTTGATTCCATTCATTGGAGTGGGGCGCTTACCTGCCTTGATTGCTTTAGTGATTTTGGGAATACCACCCATTTTATTAAATACGATTGTTGGGTTTGCGTCGGTTTCAGAAAATTTGCTAGAAACAGCTTTGGGACTTGGTATGACAAGGTCTCAATTATTAACAAAAGTCCAGTTTCCGTTAGCTCTGCCACATATTTTAAATGGCATTAAATTGGCATTGGTGGAAATTATTGCTAGCGCAACCTTGGCGACCTATATTGGAGCAGGTGGACTTGGTACTTTGATTTTTACAGGATTAGGACTTTATCGTTATGATTTATTGCTAATTGGTGGTGGTTCGGTTGCGATATTGTCGTTCCTTAGTATGATTATTTTTGATTTAAGCATAAAAGGGGTAGAACATTATGAAAAATAAAAAGGTGATTTCAGGAGCGTTACTGGTAGTCATTTTGGTGGCAATTGTTGGTGGGATTTGGGCGTGGCGCAATAATCAATCTTCTGAAGTGCAGCAATCGTCAACCACTATTCGTGTGGGGTCGAAAGATTTTACGGAAAATCTAGTCATTGCTGAAATTTATGCGCTTGCGCTTGAGGACAATGGTTATACCGTCGAGCGTGTGTCAAATATTTCAAGTTCTTTGATTCATAATTCAATTGTCAATGATGAGATTGACTTATATCCAGAATATACAGGAACTGGTTTGCTGTCAGTTTTGGGTGAGGATATGGAAACAGACTCAGAGAAAGTTTATAAGACTGTCAAAAAAGAGTATGAGGAACAATTTAACCTGACTTGGCTTGATTACGCGTCAGCAAATGATAGCCAAGGTTTGGTTATTCGTACGGAAGTCGCCAATTCACTCAACATCAAGACGATTTCTGATTTGCAGGCTCATGCTAGTGAATTGCGCTTTGCTTCACAAGGGGAATTTGATGAACGTGAAGATGGTTTACCAGGACTTGAAAAGACTTATGGTACCTTTAACTGGCAATCTTCAAAGGTGTATGATAATAGTTTGAAATACAGTGTTCTTGAAAATGATGAGGCAGATGTAACGCCAGCTTACACGACCGAAGGTCAGTTGGTTAGTACGGATAAATTCACATTATTGGAAGATGATAAACAGTTCTGGCCACCTTATAATTTAGCGCCCGTTGTGCGAGATAATATTTTGGATGACAATCCAGATATTAAAACCATTTTAAATAATATTTCGGCAAAACTTGATACTGAAACAGTTACGGAACTTAATGCTAAAGTGGATGTTGACGGTCAAGAATATACAGATGTCGCGAAAGAATACTACGATAGCATAAAAGGTTAGAAAGACAGATTTATGACAGAAAAGACAATGATTCAATTTGAGCATGTGAGCAAAGTTTATGGTGATAAAACGGTTGTTAATGATATTAACTTAACCATTGAAAATGGCGAATTTATCACAATTTTGGGAACATCAGGTTCTGGTAAGACAACCATGCTAAAAATGATTAACAAGCTGATTGAACCAACGTCAGGGACGATTTTCTTTGCTGGGCAAGATATTGAGCAGATGGATTCCGTTAGCCTTCGTCGTCAGATTGGTTACGTTGTCCAACAAATCGGCTTATTTCCACATATGACGGTTGCTGAAAATATTGCAACTGTTCCCAAGTTATTGGGCTGGGATAAGGAACGCATTGAAAATCGTGTGGGAGAACTTTTAGATTTGGTGCAATTGCCTGCAGCGGATTACGGCGAACGTTATCCGAGTGAATTATCTGGTGGTCAGCAGCAGCGGATAGGTGTTGCGCGTGCTTTAGCTGCTGACCCTGATGTCATGTTATTTGATGAACCATTTGGTGCCATTGATGCTATTACTCGTAATGATTTACAAGAGGAATTACAAGCGATTCATCAGAAATTAAATCAAAAGACATTTGTTTTTATCACTCACGATATTTATGAGGCATTTAAACTGGGAACACGAGTGGTTATCATGGATAATGGTACCATTTGCCAGTTTGACACACCAGAAAATATTATCAAAAATCCAGGAAATGAATTTGTTCAAAGATTGATAACAACTGCGCAGGAACAAGAAAAACTGTGGAGGGCTAGCTATGATTGATTATTTTAAGACATCTTCTGATAAGTTAATCACGGCGCTCATTGAACATATTGAATTGACGAGCTTTTCCGCACTGTTTGCTTTGTTATTTGCTAGTGTCATCACGGTAATTTTGCTGTTTTACCCTAAAATAAGGCTGGCTTCTGTTTACGTCTTATCGCTATTGTACGCCATTCCGAGTTTTGCGCTATTTACCTTGTTGATTCCCGTGACAGGTCTGGGGACGCGAACAGCCATAATAGTTTTGGTAATCTATGCACAATATACGTTAGTTCGCACATTTTTAGCAGGATTGACACAAGTTGATGACAGTATTGTTGAAGCGGCGACTGGTATGGGGATGACAAGGTGGCAAATATTAGCAAAAATTCAGTTGCCATTGGCGCAATCCTCTATTTTTGCAGGATTACGTTTGGCAGCAAGTTCAATGATTGCTATCGCAACAATTGCCTCAACGATTAATGCAGGCGGTCTAGGTAGTATTTTGTTTGACGGACTCCGCACAATGAGTTTGCCTAAATTGCTTTGGGGTATCATTTTGACTGTTGCCCTAAGCTTATTAGTCAACCTCATCTTGTATCTTGTTGAAGAATTAGTCAAGAACGAAAGCGTGAGTTAATGCGTCTTGCAATAATAAGAACACAAACCAAGAAGTTGGGCATTTTGCTCAACTTTTTAGCTCTTAAAAATGCCCCTTTTAGCTTCTTATAAGGAATTTTGTTATAATGAAACTATCATCTAGTTAGGAAAAGTTATGACAGATATGATTTATGGAGAATATGCTGATTACCTGCCTTTGATTTTGGAGGACTTTAGTCAGCGTATTCGCAAGAAAAATGATGAGGTTAAAAAAGAGACTGGTTATAAGCTGTTTGAACATTTTATCGCTCGCGTTAAGACACCTGAAAGTATGACAGAGAAGTGTCAACGCAAAAATCTTCCAGTAACAACCGAGTCTGCCTTGAAAAAAGTGCGTGATAGTATTGGTCTGAGGATAATATGTGGTTTTGTTGATGATATTTATACTTTAGTGGACCTTATCCGTTCTTTTGATGATTGCACCATTGTTGCTGAGAAAGATTACATCAAAAATGCGAAACCAAATGGTTATCGTTCTTACCATTTGATAGTAGAGGTTGTGACGCCTTATCCTGATTGTTTGGGAAATAGGCAGGGATCATATTTTATTGAAATACAGCTTCGTACCATTGCTATGGATTCTTGGGCTAGTTTGGAACATCAAATGAAGTATAAGCATGATATTAAAGACCCAAAACGGATTGTCCGTGAGCTCAAACGCTGCGCAGATGAATTAGCGTCTTGTGATTTGACCATGCAAACCATTCGAAACCTCATCCAAGAAAGCTCCCAAGATTAATGAATATGAGCTACGATAGGAGATAGCATATGAAAATATTAGTTGCAGAAGATGAAATTCAAATGAATCGTGTGTTGACTACGGCGTTAACCCATGAAGGTTATGATGTGGATTCGGTTTATGATGGACAGGCAGCTATTGATATGGCAAATGAAAATGCCTATGACGTTATGGTCATGGACATTATGATGCCTGTCAAATCTGGCATCGAAGCTGTGCAAGAAATTCGTCAGACAGGCAACCAGTCACACATTATTATGTTGACTGCCATGGCTGAAGTTGATGACCGTGTGACAGGCTTAGATGCTGGAGCAGATGATTATTTGACCAAACCCTTTTCATTAAAAGAACTATTAGCGCGTTTGCGGTCGATGTCACGTCGTGTGGATACCAATTTCACGTCTAATATTTTGACCGTTGGAACAGTTACTTTGAATGTTGGTGAGCAGGAACTTGTCAGTCAAAACACTATTCGCCTAGCAGGGAAAGAATCTAAAATGCTAGAATTCTTCATGCTCAATGCAGGTAAGAAACTATCAACTGACCAGATTTTTAACCATGTTTGGGCAAATGACAAAGATGACCCAGAGATTGATAATGGCTATGTTTTTATCTACGTTTCCTACCTTCGTCAAAAATTGAAATCAATTGGTGCAAATGTAGTGATTGAGGGCGAGGAAATGGGTGGTTATGAGTTGAAAGAATTGTAGGTGATGCCATGTTTCGAAAATTAAGGCTTCGTTTTATTGCGATTACCTCTTTAGCAATTCTGATTGTATTGTTTTCAGTGGTTGGGGTGCTCAATTCTGCCCGTCACATTCAAAAGGTAAATGAAATCAACAAGATTTTAACATTGATTTCAGATAATGGCGGAACCTTTCCAAGCGTCTCCAAAGCAACTAGTGAATTGGGTGATACTGTTTCTGTCGATACGCTCTTTCAATATCGGTATTTTAGTGCTGTTGTTGATAAGGATGGCAATATCACTTCGTTAAATTTGAGCAGTATTTCTGATTTGACCAACGAGCAAGTGGAAAATTACCTGATTAAGATTAATAAATCAGGTGATACAAGAGGTGATTTTCGTTACAGTAATCACACCTATTCTTATCTTGTAACGGACGAATCAGATGATTCGACATTGATTGTTGTCTTGGACTCAACAAATCAAGTCGAGGAAAATATGACACTAGTTCATCTTTCCTTATGGATGTCAGGGGTTAGTTTTGCCTTCTTTGTTCTCATGGTTTCTATTTTTTCTGGTAGGGTTATTGAGCCTTTTATCCGAAATTATGAACGGCAACGTCGTTTTATCACGAATGCTGGTCATGAATTAAAGACACCTTTGGCGATTATTTCGGCTAATAATGAATTGGTTGAGATGATGAACGGTGAATCAGAATGGACAAAAAGTACCAACGACCAAGTTGAACGTATGACTGGCTTAATTAATAGTTTGGTGGCTATGGCCCGTCTAGAGGAACAACCTGAAGTAGTATTGACTGATTTGAATTTTTCAGCAATTGCTGAAGATGCTGCCGAGGACTTTAAGGGTCCTGTCATCAAAGACGGCAAGCAATTTATTATGGAAATTCAACCTGATATTCATGTCAAAGCAGAAGAAAAATCACTTTTTGAATTGGTGACCCTTTTGGTTGATAATGCCAACAAATATTGTGATGCAGGAGGAACGGTCTCAGTTAAATTAAGCAAAGCTAATCGCCTCTCAAAAGCACGTTTGGAAATTTCCAATACCTACGTCGAAGGCAAGAACGTTGATTATAGCAAATTCTTTGAACGTTTTTACCGTGAAGATGAATCACATAATAACAAAAAATCAGGTTATGGTATCGGATTGTCAATGGCACAGACCATGGTTAAACTCTTCAAAGGAAGCATTAGCGTTTCTTATAGCGGAGATACCATTACATTCCTAGTAAGTTTGTAGGGGCGAAAACTTTAAAGCTGATTTGCAAGTAGAGTAAGCAACACTCTAATAACTTACTTTCTCCTGTTCAAAACTCGTTAACATCAACAAAAGACGATTTCCGTTTGGAAGTCGTCTTGTTTTACTATTGTATATAAACTCGTTTTCTGACTTACAAGCCCAATAAGCGTTTGACGTGTTCTGGGCTTTCATTTGGTCCGTAGTTGTTTGGAAAACGGTCGAGTGCCTGAATTTGCTTGATGTCATCTGGTGTGAGTTCAAAATCAAAAATATCAAAGTTTTCTTTCATGCGTTCTAAGTGAACGGATTTTGGAATGGTAAGGATGTCGTTTTGAACTTGCCAACGTAGAATGACTTGTGCCACAGTCTTGCCATGTTTTTCAGCTATGCTATTGAGCGTAGCGTCCTTAAAAATATTATCTTCTCCACGGTTGAAAGGGCTCCAAGCTTGGGTAGCTATGCCAAATTGGGCATTGGCAGCTTGAATGATAGGGTGTTGTTTGTAGGGGTGAAGCTCAATTTGGTTGAGTGCTGGCACAACTTCGGTATTGAGCGCAAAATCTGTTAAACGTCCAGTAGAGAAGTTAGAAACCCCAATAGCACGGATATATCCTTCCTTATAAAGCTCAATCATCGCACGCCAAGCGCCATGAGTATCACCATATGGTTGATGAATGAGATAAAGGTCAAGGTAATCAGTATCCAGTTTGCGTAGCGTTTCCTCAAAAGCCTTTTTTGTTTCGGTATAACCAAGGTGGTCAATCCAGACTTTACTAGTCAGAAAGACATCTTCACGTGAAAGACCAGAAGCTTTCATCGCACGCCCGACAGCTTCTTCATTTTTATAAATAGCGGCAGTATCAATTAAACGGTAGCCCACCTCAAGGGCGTTTTCGACTGATTCTTGGCATTGTGCTTGGTCGAAAATTTGCCAAACACCAAAGCCTAAAACAGGGATTTGGATACCATTATTTAACGTTTTAAAATTCATAATGTTTCCTCCTTAGTTTTATTTTAGCACAAAAGAAAGCAAAATAATGGTATGAAGATTGCTTTATCAGTTTGCTTCAGGAAATTCATTGAGGCTTTTCTTGATTTCTTGAATAAAGGCTGTTCCAATTTTTGAAACTTTTTTCTTTTTATTGGTCACATATCCAAGGGTATGTTTAGGACTATCTTGTAGAGGAATGAGGACAATTTGGTCACGAACGAAGCTATTTACAATTCCAAGACCAGAGGCGTAGGCGTCTGTTGCACAAAGTAAATTCATGACTGTTCCACGGTCATTGCTATAGAGCACGTGCTGTGTATTGTGAATTTGTAAGGCATCCTCGTCAAAATTCAAACCTGATTGTTCCTGACGGAAGCGAATTTGGTCGTAACCTTTTAAGTCGCTTTCAGAAATGACATCCTTATGTGCCAATGGGTGATTGCGTCTAAGAAAAACACGTGTTGGAAAATCACCCAAAGACGTAAATTCCAAATCATGGTGTTCCAGGGAAGATTCCAAAATATGCTTATTTTCGTCATCCAGATAAATAATACCCAAATCAGCTTCAAAACGAGCAACACTTTCTAAAATTTTCTTAGTGGTCGTTTCAATCGTTTGAAATTCTTGATAATCTTGATTGAATTCTTGGGCAACCTTTGCCAACGGAATTGACAAGAAATCATAATGATGCGATGCTACCGTGAAACTCTTTTTAAATTGGTCATGGTAACGTTGCTCAAGCAAATCAAGCTCACCGATAATACGTTTGGCATATTTCAAAAAATCATAGCCATCTTCAGTTAAGCGCGTGCCTGTATTGGAACGTGTGAACAGTTGAACCCCTAATTCATTTTCTAAATCCTTAATAGAACTTGATAAATTGGGTTGAGTCATAAATAATTCCTTAGCTGCCTGACTAAAAGAACCTACACGAGCGACTGCTTCAACATAACGACATTGTTGAAAATTCATAAAACCTCATCCCTTCATCATAATAGTTGTTGTCATTATAGCAAAAATAAGATTAAAAAATCAGTAAATTTCTGATAGAAAAAAATAAAGCCGTGATAAGATTTTTGTATAACCTGTCATTAGTTTTCTAGATTATAAGCAGATTTTATGGATAATAATAAAAAATTTAGATTATACGAATGAAAAGAGACGTGGTAAGATAGGATTACTAAAAATCTTGAAGGAAGACGTGTCTATGATAGTAACCGAAAAGCAGTTAAGAAACATTTCAATAGTAACACTAATCATTTTTATCTTATCTCTTCTTATTTTTTGAAAATATCTCCTTTTAACCCATTGATTTCTGATTACCAGAGCTCTGAAATCACGAAAGAAGATTTACAGTATCTTAATTGCTTAAAAAGTTTGACACATTTGCCTTGAAGATAAAAAGTCAGTCGAGAGAATATCTTGACTGGCTTTTTCTTTGGTTTTTGCTATAAGCAAATCTTATGGCTATTCATAAAAAATATAGATTTTTCAAGTATAAAAATGCATGATAGTATAATTGTCATACCAAAAGCAAAGGAGAAACAGATTATGACAACAAAGAGAGAATGGGTTTTAAAAGCATTTAAAAATGAAAAAGTCGACAAAGTTCCTATCGGATTTTGGTATCATTTCACAACGGATGATGAAAGAGGCGACGGTTTTAATCCTGAGATTTTCAATAAAAATATCGCAGGACATAAAAAATTCGTTTCAGACGTCAATCCAGATTTTGTCAAGGTGATGAGTGATGGCTTCTTCACTTATCCTAATGAACAAATTCATCAAGGTGTCACTTCTATCAAAGAATTAGAAGGAATTGTCTCTATCGGTGAAAATCATCCTTGGATTACACAACAAGTTGAATTAGCCAAAAAAATACGTGAAGATTTCCCAGAAGATATTGCTTCTTTCTATAATATTTTTGCTCCTGTGACTTATTTGAAGTGGCAATTGGCAGGAAAAGGTGGCAATGGTGATGAAATCATTGAAAACTTTATCAAGGAAGACGCTGAGTTGACTAAAGAAGTTTTGGATGTGGTTGCTGGCGACATTGGCATCCTAACAAAACGTTTAATTAAAGAAGCAGGAGTTGACGGTATTTACCTCAGCGTTCAAAATTTGCAAGATTCACGTTCAAGCAAAGAAGAATACAACCAAGTGATTAAACCAGGTGAGCTTCACATTTTGAATCGTGCGATTTCTGCTGGTGGTACGAATATTCTTCACATCTGTGGTTATGAAGGCGCAACAAATGACATTATGTATTACACAGATTATCCCGCAGATGTCATTAACTGGGCAGTTGAATTGGAAGGTGTCAGCTTATCAGAAGGACGTCAATTGTTCGGTGGCAAAACAGTTCTTGGTGGTTTTGAAAATACTGAAAAAGGTTTATTATACCTTGGCAGTAAAGAAGCTATTCAAGGAAAAGCCAAAGAATTGCTTGATGAAGCAGGACGTCAAGGCGTTGTGATTGGAGCAGATTGTACCGTACCAAGTGATATTTCGTCAAAACGTATTGATTGGGTGAAAGAAGCCGTTGCTTTATGAGTTTTTAGGAAAAGGAGTGGATGTATATGAGTAAGAAAAAATGGATTGTTGCTGGTGGATTTGTTGTAGTTCTTGTTGCAGCGACAGTAATTGGACGTCAATTAACAGGTAAGACGACCGCAAGTGCTCAAAGCTCATCTGGCGATTCAGACAAGGTGACTACCCTTCAAGTCGCTCATACACAAAACTATGTGCCATACGATTATGTCGATGAAAATGGTGAAAGTGACGGATTTGAAGTTGCTGTTTTGAAAGCCGTTGATACAAAATTGAAAAATTATAAATTCGAATACACAGGAACAAGTGACGAAGATTTGCTGATTGGTCTTGAATCTGGAAAATACGATATTGGTGTCAAAGGTGCATGGTACACTGCTGAACGTGCTGAAAAATTTGTGATTCCAGACGAAGCCATTGGTGCTAGTGTGATTGGCTTTGCCATTCGTAAAGAAGATGAATCAAAATACACAGATATCGATTCATTTGCTAATAGCGGTGGTAAACTCGTTCCAATTTCACCACAAAATGCTCAATATAATGTGATTCAAGAGTACAATAAAACAGCTAAAAATCCGATTGAATTGACAGAATCAGAAAGTTTCTCTGTTGCGGATGTCTATGCTTGGGTTCTTGAAGGACGTTACGATGCTTATTTCTCAATCAAGTTGTCATTTGAAGAAGCTGTTCAAGACGAAGATGGTGCTTATCATCAATATGCTGACCAATTAACATGGTTCCCATATAAAGGCATTGAAACTTATCCATTGATTCATAAAAATGCTACTAATGAAGCCTTTGCCGAAGAATATGATAAAGCTATTAAAGAGTTGAAAGAAGACGGCACAATCGCAAAACTTTCTGAAAAATACTTTGGAGAAGATGTCTTTAGTTACGTCACAGACTAGGAGGTGCCTATGGTTTCTTATGAACCGTCTCGTGTGATAACATTTCTTCCAGAAATTTTATCAGCTTTACCTCTGACTTTATGGGTTTTAGTATTGACCATTTTATTTGGAAGCCTGTTAGGACTGTTTTTGGCTTGGTCACAGTTGTCAGGTGAAAAAAGCTTACCCTCTTTTGCAAGAGGATATGTCTTTATTTTAAGATGTACGCCACCTATTGTGCTTATCTTTTTGGTTTTTTATGGTTTACCTCGTTTTTTAGAATGGTGGTTAGGTATCGATGTCAATGGTTGGTCTCGTTCAGTGTTTGTTATTTTAGCGATGACATTGTTGTTTGCAGCTAGTATCTCAGAAGTTTTTAAATCCTCTTATCAAGCACTTCCTAAAGGTCAATTAGAAGCAGGGCTTAGTATTGGTTTAACAGATTATCAGACATTTGTCAGAATCCTTTTGCCACAGGCGTTTCGGATTGCACTCCCCAATATCACGACAGCGATTATTAATCTATTAAAAGACATTGCTTTAGCCTATACGATTGGTCTGGTTGATTTAATGGGTGCTGGAAATTTGGTTATTTCACGAAATCTGGGTAATTATTCGCTTGAAACCTATACAGCGGTTGCCATTATTTACTGGGTTTTGGCGTTAATTTTAGCTGTTGGAACACATTTCATTGAAAATGAGTTAGACACGACACGAGGTTAAGGAGGGATTATGGATTTTTCTTACATTTTAGAAACATTTGTCAAAACTCTTTCTGGGATTCCAGTAACCTTGGGAATTATGGTTGTTTCCATTCTTTTGAGTTTCTTTCCAGCTCTTTTTCTAGCTTTAGGGCGGATTTATAAGGTGAAAGGTGTTACGGGATTTTCAGTTATTTATCTCGCCTTTATTCGTTCGACTCCAGCTATTTTACTGATTTTATTTTTTTATAGTCTTTTTCCAAGTTTGATTAACCAGCTATTGAAAGCCACAGGTTTTAATATTTTTGACATTAATCCTATTTATTACGCTTACATTATTTTTGGGCTTATGACTACTGGAAGCCTATCTGAGATTATCCGCTCTGCCATTTTAACGGTTGATAAAGGACAGTTAGAAGCTGCACAGGCGCTTGGGCTTTCGACCAGTCAAGCTTATATTAGAATAGTTTTTCCGCAAGCTATTCGTCAGGTGCTACCAAATCTTTGCAACTTGGTGATTAATCTCGTCAAGGGGACCTCTCTTGTTTTTGTGATGACGGTGAAAGATATCACAGCGATTGCTAAGATTGAAGCTGCTTATGGTTACCATTATTTTGAATCCTATTTTGTTATTTTCATTATTTATATTATGATTTGTGGACTTATTCAATACGGTTTTAAATTTTTAGAAAAACGTGCTCAAATTGTTTGAGGTCAAGTTAGGAGTTTTCTATGTTATCAGTTAAAAATATCGAAAAATCATTTGGAGATAAAAAAGTTTTAGACGGGATTAGTTTGACAGTCAAACAAGGTGATGTTGTTGTCATCTTGGGACCTTCGGGTTCAGGAAAAACAACTTTCTTGCGGTCTCTTAATTATCTTGAAAAAGCTGACGCTGGGGAGTTGATACTAGATGGCAAGACCTACGATTTGGCAAAAATCAGTCGCAAGGATGTCCTTGAAATTCGCAAAAAAACAGCCTTTGTTTTCCAAAATTATAATTTATTTGCTAACAAAACGGCTATTGAAAATATTTTGGAAGGACTAGTCATTGCTCGCAAGATTCCAAAAGAAGAAGCTATCCCAATTGCTGAAAATGCGCTGAAAAAAGTTGGGCTTTTAGAGAAAAAAGACTACTATCCTAGTCAATTGTCTGGTGGGCAACAGCAACGGATTGGAATTGCGCGTGCTATCGCTGTGAAACCTGATGTCATTTTATTTGACGAGCCGACATCTGCCCTTGACCCAGAATTGATTGGAGATGTTCTTGATGTCATGAAAGAATTAGCCCAAGAAGGGGTCACCATGGTAGTCGTCACTCACGAAATGAGCTTTGCGCGTGATGTGGCAACACATGTCATCTTTATGGAAGGCGGACACATTATCGAAGAAGGCGACCCAAAAGAATTCTTCAGCAAACCAAAAGAAGAACGACCAAACAATTCTTAACCCGCATCATCCCAGAACTCAATATAGACCCAGTGATTTAAACCAGTCCTTGACTGGTTTTTCTATTTTTTTATGATAAGGGCTAACATTTTCCAGTAAAAGTCGCTTTTTTTGTGGAACAATGATAAAATGGAGTGTAAACTAAAAATTGTAAGAGAAGAGCATGACTAAGAAAATTGGCGTCGGTAAGGCGCATAGTAAGATTATTTGGATGGGTGAACATTCCGTTGTTTATGGTTATCCTGCCATTGCGATTCCGCTTCAAGGAATTAAGGTTGAATGTCATATTTATCCAGCTGAAGAAAAGATTCACTTTGATTTTTATGATACGTTATCAACTGCCGTTTATGCGGCGTTAGAGTACCTAAATCACACAGATGTTTCCATTACCTATGCGATTCGTTCTGAAATTCCACAAAAACGTGGCATGGGGTCATCAGCAGCGGTTTCTATCGCAGCTATCCGTGCTGTTTTTGATTATTTTGAGCAAAGCATTGATATGAATACTCTGGAAATTTTGGTGAATAAAGCAGAGATTATTGCACATTCAAATCCAAGTGGGCTTGATGCCAAGACTTGTTTGAGTGATAAAGCCATTACTTTTATCCGTAACATCGGTTTTAGTACCCTTGATTTAGATTTGGATGCTTATTTGGTTATTGCAGATACGGGAATTTATGGTAATACGCGTGAAGCTGTTGAGAAGGTTGCTCAAGCAGAAGAGGCCAATTTACCACATCTAGCAGCCCTTGGCGACTTAACCGAAATTGTTCAAAAAGCTATTCAAGACAAAGATATTCAAAAAATTGGTCACATGATGACCAAAGCACACGCTCATTTACAAGCTATTGGTGTCAGCATTGACGTTTCCGACCAACTGGTTAAGCTTTCTTTGGGAAATGGTGCCCTTGGAGCCAAGATGAGTGGTGGCGGACTTGGAGGCTGTATTATTGCCCTTGCAAGTACCAAAGCTGACGCAGAAAAAATAAGTAACGCATTAAAAGAAGGAGGAGCGGTTCAAACGTGGATCGAAAAATTGTAACGGTAAAATCATATGCCAACATTGCTATTATCAAATACTGGGGGAAAGCTGACGCTATCAAGATGATTCCAGCAACTAGCAGTATTTCTTTGACTCTGGAAAATATGTTTACCACAACAACTGTTTCTTTTTTACCACAATCGGTTGGTCATGATGAATTTTACATCAATGGTGTCTTGCAAGATGAAAAAGAACACGCAAAAATTTCTGCCATTATCGACCAATACCGTGGTGGACGTTCCGAATTTGTCAAAGTTGAAACTAGCAATAACATGCCAACCGCTGCAGGTTTATCATCAAGTTCAAGTGGACTTTCAGCGCTTGTAAAGGCTTGTAATGAACTTTTCGAAACTGGCTTAAATCAATCAGAGTTGGCACAAAAAGCCAAATTTGCTTCAGGGTCATCATCGCGTTCATTCTTTGGACCGATTGCTGCGTGGGATAAAGACAGCGGAGACATTTATCCAGTGCAAACTGATCTCAAATTAGCAATGATTATGCTTGTTTTAAGCGATAGCAAGAAGCCAATTTCTAGTCGTGAAGGCATGAAACGCTGTGCTGAAACGTCAACAACTTTTGCAGATTGGGTTAAACAATCTGAGCAAGATTATAAGGATATGCTTGCTTATTTGGAAGCCAATGATTTTGAAAAAGTTGGAGAATTGACAGAACGCAATGCACTTGCCATGCACGATACTAATACACACGCTAATCCACCATTCAATTATTTGACAAATGAGACCTATACAGCTATGGATTTTGTTAAATCGTTGCGCGCTCAAGGTGAAAAATGCTATTTCACAATGGATGCAGGTCCAAATGTTAAAGTTCTTTGTTTGGAAGAAGATTTAGAGCGCTTAACAAAACGTTTTGAAGAAAACTATCGTGTGATTGCATCACGTACTAAGGTGTTACCAGATGAAAACGATTAGTGTGCAGACAGGTGGAAAGCTCTATATTGCAGGCGAATATGCCATACTAACCCCTGGGCAAACTGCTATTTTGAAAAATATTCCCATTCCTATGACAGCGATAGTCAAAGAAGCCGAAAAAATTTCCCTTTTTTCAGATATGTTTGACTACGCTACTGATATGACAGCGGATAAGAATTATGCGCTCATTCAGCAAACCATTGTCACTCTGGCTACTTACCTTGACAAATCTTTGCATGATTTACCAGCATTTAAACTCGATATTACTGGAAAGTTAGAGCGTGACGGTAAGAAATTTGGCATTGGGTCAAGTGGTTCAGTGACGGTGTTAACGCTCAAAGCCTTGTCCGCATTTTATGAGCTAAAGTTATCAGCGGATACCATTTTCAAGCTTGCTTCCTATACGCTTTTAAAACTGGGGGACAATGGTTCTATGGGCGACATAGCTTGTATTGCTTACGATGATTTGGTGGCTTTCACCTCTTTTGACCGTCAAAAAGTATCAACGTGGATTGCAACAGAAGACATCAAAACTGTACTTGCTAAAGACTGGGGCTATCGTATCGAAATCATCAAACCTGCGTTACTATGTGACTTCTTGGTAGGCTGGACAAAACAACCGTCCATTTCAAAAGATATGATTAATTTAGTCAAATCGGCCATTACAAGAGCGTTTCTTGAGGATACAGAAAGAAATGTTCAAATCTGTAAGCAAGCCCTTCAAATGGGTGATAAGATGGCTGTTAAGGCAAGCCTGCAAAAAGTTAGTGATTTGTTGCTCGGTTTAAGCTCAGCTATTTACAACGACAAATTAAAGGCGTTGAAATCTGCTGAAAAAGGTTTAGATGTCATTGCAAAATCATCTGGCTCAGGCGGAGGCGACTGTGGTATTGCAATATCATTCTCAGAAAGCGACAGCCACGAACTCGCCCAACGTTGGCAGAAAGCTGGTATTGAAATACTATATCAAGAAAGATTAAGTGATGAAAGATAAATTAAGTTTAGTCAGACCAATTTGGATTGAGGTAACCAAGAATGATTAATCGCAAAGATGAACACATTAAGTACGCTTTAAAATATCAATCTCCTTATAATTCTTTTGACGATATAGAGTTGATTCATCATTCTCTTCCTGATTATGATTTAAGTGAGATTGATTTGCACACCCATTTTGCGGGGCGTGATTTTGAGTTTCCTTTTTATATCAATGCCATGACGGGCGGTTCAGAAAAAGGCAGAGCTGTTAATCAAAAATTGGCTCAAATTGCACAAGCAACGGGGCTTGTTATGGTTACAGGCTCCTACAGTGCTGCGCTGAAAAATCCTCATGATGATTCTTATCCTAGCAAAGAAGAATTTCCAGAGTTGCTGCTAGCGACCAATATCGGAATTGACAAACCTTATGAATTAGGGCTACAAACTATTCACGAAATGCAGCCCATTTTTCTCCAAGTTCATGTCAACCTAATGCAAGAGCTTTTAATGCCAGAAGGTGAACGTGAGTTTCGCCAATGGAAAGAAAATCTCGCCGATTATGCCACAAAAATGCCAGCTCCTGTCATTCTTAAAGAAGTCGGCTTTGGTATGGATTTAAAAACAATTGAAATGGCTCACAAGTTAGGTATTAAAACTGTTGATATTTCAGGACGTGGTGGCACAAGTTTTGCCTATATCGAAAATCAACGTGGGCATAATCGTTCTTACCTCGATGAGTGGGGACAAAGCACGGTCCAAACGCTGTTAAATGCTCAGCCGATGATTGATAAGATTGAAATCTTGGCGTCTGGTGGCGTTCGTCATCCTTTGGATATTATAAAATGCTTGGTTTTAGGAGCAAAAGCGGTAGGAGTATCGCGAGCAATCCTAGAACTCGTCGAAAAATATTCTGTTGAAGAAGTCATCACAATCATTAATGGCTGGAAAGACGACTTGCGCCTCATCATGTGTGCTCTGAATTGCAAAACAATTGCCGAACTTAGACAGGTAGATTATCTCCTGTACGGAAAATTAAACGAAGCAAACCAAAAACGCTGATTCTTTCGAATCAACGTTTTTTATATATTACTAAATTTATCACAACATGTAATAAACAATGGCAATGTAATGTAGCACTGAAGCTAGTAAAATGAAGAGATGCCAAATCATGTGGTCGTAAGGACGTTTTCTAGCGTAGAAGATTGCTCCGATAGTATATGAAAGACCACCAGCAAGCATTAGTAGCCAGAAAGCAACACCAGTTTTGCTAACAATGCTTGGAATAATGAAAATCACTAGCCAGCCCATAAGCAAGTAGAGAAAGAGTGAGAATCTTTCATTAATCTTCTTGGCAAAAATTTTATATAAAATACCAAAAATAGTTGCGCCCCATTGCAAGATAATAATAACATATCCGAGCCAGCCACCTACTAAAGAGAGAGCGACAGGAGTGTAAGACCCTGCAATAGCAATGTAAATCATACTGTGGTCGATAATCCGCAAAATGAATTTCTGTGGTGAATCATATTGCATAGAATGATAAATTGTCGATGATAGAAACATCAAGAAAAGGCTAATATCAAAGATAGACATGCCGACAGCTGCTTCTATACCATAATGTTGATAACTATAAATGGCAGTGATAGGAAGCAGGACAAGCATTGCCACAGCTCCAACAGCGTGAGTGACACTATTTGCGACTTCTTCGCCGAATGAAAGACGTTTACTTAATTTCATAGTCATGCTAGCATTCATCTTTTTCTCCTTCTAATTCTTGAACTAATTGGTGAGTTTGGTAATACAGCTGCAATGTTTGACAAGCTGAAACGACAACAGGAGGTAAGTCGTCTATCTTTTCACCATTCATGCAAGCAACAAAATCATCATAACGTTTTTGTGATTGGTTGTCCGCTGTTAAAATCGCCAATGTTTGGCTAATTTCTTGAATGGAAAAGACGTTTTTTAAACTTGTAATGACAATTAATCGTGCCACCTGCTTACGACTGTATTTTTTCTTAATCGGCTTTTCGAGATGCCCATGTTTAACATAATTGTTAATCATAGAAGCCGTTAATCCTTTTTCGTTTTGATGATTGGCTTCGCCGATTTGGTTGACATACAGCAGTACCTGATCTAAATATAAATCTATATCTGGTAATTCAGACCATTTTGGATAAGACATTGTCATAAAGTTTTATTTACCTCTTTATCTAGTATCGATAACTAGATTATATAATCTCTAAAAAATATTGTCAAGAAAAAACTTCATTTTGGAGAAATAATGTCAAAAAAATCAGAAAACTTAATCTTTTTCGTTCATTTACAGTTATAAAAAAGCGTCCGGGAGGTTCCAGACGCTTTGTCTATTTCAGATTTTTTAGAATTGTTTTGGCAGTTTCTAAATTCATATGTGGTGCTTGCAAGAGTTGTTGAACCACTTTGCCAACTTCGTTTTCAGTGGCACCAGCAAGAAGTGCTAATGATTTGGCTTGCAATTTCATGTGTCCTGCCTGAATACCAGTAGAAGTCAAGGCTTTCACGGCAGCGAAATTTTGTGCTAGCCCAACAGAAACAATGATTTTTGCAAGTGTTTGTGCATCTGGATGCCCTAATAGTTCGTGAGCGATTTTAACGGTTGGGTTAAGTCCGATAGAACCACCGCGTGTTGCGATTGGCATTGGGAGCGTTAATTGACCGCGAAGTACTTGTTGCTCTTTATCAAATGACCAAGTTGCTAAACCACGGTATTGTCCGTCTTTGCAAGCATAGGCGTTAGCGCCTGCTTCGATAGCTCGCCAGTCATTTCCAGTTGCCAAGACAACGGCATCTATACCATTAAAAATCCCTTTATTATGTGTGGTAGCACGATAAACATCAACTTGAGCAAGTTTGCTTGCCAGTTGGAATTTACTTGCTAATGCTTGGGCTTCTGTTTTGTTGCGGCTGAGGTAGCGAAGGTCAACTTGACATTCGGTGGTAACCAGCGCCTGCGTTGCATAGTTTGAAAGAATTGCCATTAGACTTTTTCCGCCAGAAAGTTCTTCCAAACTAGGCACTAAAGCCTCCATCATGGTGTTGACCATATTGGCTCCCATAGCTTCTTGTGTATCAACCGTCAAGTAAACAATCAGAAACTCATCTTTTTCTTCCACAGTCAATTCTCTAGCGCCGCCACCACGTTTTACGATAGAAGGGTGAGCTTCATTGGCTAAGGTCAATAGCTGCGCAGAATGATTCAAGATAGTTTCTTTTGCGATAGCTTTGTCTACCACATCATAAAGGGCAACTTGACCAATCATTTTTCGAGAATGAACTTTGGTCTTAAAACCACCTGAACGTTTGATGATTTTAGCTGCAAAACTAGCCGCCGCCACCACTGAAGGTTCTTCAGTTACCATTGGAACGTTGAAAGTAGCACCATCAACCTGAAAATCAGGAGCAACTGAAAACGGCAAAGAGAAAGTTCCCAAAACATTCTCTGTTAGCTGATTGGCTGTTTCAAGCGATAGCAAGGTATTTTCTTTTAAGTCATTAAGCGTTTCAGTGCTTAAAAGACGATTATTTTCCAAATGTTCAAGACGTTCAGTTATTGCTTTTTTGGAGAATCCACTCCAGTTAACTTTAGTCGATTTCGTTTGTTTTTCCATAAATTCTTTCGTGTCCACGAATTTCTTTGAGGGCAAATGTTCCAGTTTTGTAATTTGCAAAAGAAGCATTACCGTCAGCATCTAAAACAGGTTCTTCAAAGAAGATTCTTTCGTAATCTTCAACAGAAAGAGCAATACGTTGTTTGAGTTCTTGAAGTCGGCTATTTTTAAGTTTGTCTTTGAAACCTTCAACCAATGTTCCAGTGAAAATTTCAGCAACTGCGCCACTTCCATAGCTGAAGAAAGCGATATTGTCACCGCCTACCAAGTTTTCACTATTTTCAAGAAGTGAAAGGAGTCCAAGGAAGAGTGAACCAGTGTATATATTTCCGACTTGTTTACTATAAAGGATAGAACTTTCAAAGTTAGCTTTAAGTTTTTCTTGCAAATCAGCTGGCAATGTTTTATCCATAATTTTATTAAAGCCTTTAAGGGCTAATTTTGGAAATGGTAAGTGGAAACAGAAAGCTGAAAAATCAGAAAGTGATGTATTAAAGCGTTTTTGAAATTCTGCCCATGTCGTTTTCAACATATCAAGGTATTGTTTGGTTGAATAAATACCATTGACATAAGGCGTTGTTGAATAATTAGGACGCCAGAAGTCCATAATGTCGCGTGTTTGAGCAACGAAATTATCATTTAAGAGCAAAATTTGTGGGTCTTGTGAGATAAGCATGGCAATGCTACCAGCACCTTGCGTTGGTTCCCCTGAAGTGTGGGCTCCGTAACGAGCAATGTCAGAAGCAATAACGAGGACTTTTGATTCTGGGTGTTTTTCAACGTGTAAGCGAGCGTAATCAAGCGCTGCTGTCGCACTGTAACAAGCTTCTTTCATCTCGATACTACGTGCAAAAGGCTGAATTCCCAAAAGGTTGTGAATACAAGTTGCTGCCGCTTTACTTTGGTCAACAGATGATTCTGTCGCAACGATAACCATATCAATGGCTTCTTTGTCATCATCAGTAAGAATGCTGTCAGCAGCAGAAGCACCAAGAGTTACAATGTCATCATTGACAGGTGCAATACTAAGCGTTCTTAACAGCAAACCTTTGCTGTACTTTTCAGGGTCAACTTGACGACTTTCAGCTAAATCATCCATGTTTAGCATATATTGTGATGTCGCAAGCCCGATTTTATCAATACCGATTTTCATGAATAAACCTTTCTGAATGATTGAACTCACCTGATACTACAATGTTTACGAGTACCTGCCTAGCTAACTCATAATGAGCTCAAATGTCTTATGGCATATTGAGTTCGTGATTATTATTAATTGAGTGACTAAATGTCCAAAGATAATTCTACCATAAAGTTGTGAAAATGCTCTACAAAAAAATTATTTATTTCATTCGTCAAAGTAATGGCAAAATATTTTGAATACAAGAAAAATACTAGCTTTTTTTGTTTATTTCAGATAAAATAGGAAAGAATGATTTTTTTTACAAAATCAAAAAATCCAAAGGAGTGAATGGCATGACAAAAGCTGATGTGATTTTTAAAGAAAATATCAAAAAAATTATGGAAGAAGGTGTCTTTTCAGAAAATGCTCGCCCTGTTTACCAAAGCGGTGGACAAGCTAATTCAAAATACGTTACGGGAGTGTTTGCTGAATATGATTTGAGTAAGGGGGAATTTCCGATTACAACCCTCCGCCCTATTCCGATTAAAAGTGCTATTCGCGAAATCTTTTGGATTTATCAAGACCAAACGAATGATTTATCAGTTTTAAATGATAAATACAATGTCAAATATTGGAATGACTGGGAAGTTGACAACTCTGGAACGATTGGCGAACGTTATGGTGCTGTTGTCAAAAAACACGACATTATCCGTAAAATATTGAAACAATTAGAGGAAAATCCATGGAATCGTCGCAATGTCATCTCACTTTGGGATTACGAAGCTTTTGAAAATACAGACGGACTTTTGCCATGTGCTTTTCAAACAATGTATGATGTGCGTCGTGTTGACGGTGAGATTTACCTTGATGCAACTTTGACTCAACGTTCAAATGATATGCTTGTTTCACACCACATCAATGCTATGCAATATGTTGCCCTTCAAATGATGATTGCTAAGCATTTTGGTTGGAAAGTGGGAAAATTCTTCTACTTTGTCAATAACTTGCATATCTACGATAATCAATTCGAGCAAGCTCGAGAATTGCTTTCTCGCGAATCTACGGATTGTAAACCACGTTTGGTACTCAACGTGCCAGACGGAACAGATTTCTTTGATATTAAACCAGAAGATTTTGAATTAGTTGATTATGAGCCAGTTAAACCACAAATAAAATTTGATTTGGCTATTTAATCCCTCTTTTGTGGTCGTTTCCGTATCACATTTCTGTATTTTTTAGGGAAATCTGATAAAATGAAATAGACGAAATGAGAGGACTGTATGACAAAGAAAATCGTTGCCATTTGGGCAGAAGATGAAAATCGTTTAATCGGAGTAAATGACGGCTTGCCATGGCGTTTACCAAAAGAATTAAAACACTTTAAAGAAACAACCATGGGACAAGCCCTTTTAATGGGGCGTGTAACCTTTGACGGAATGAATCGCCGTATTCTTCCAGGACGCGAAACATTGATTTTAACAAGAGACAAGTCCTTTGAAGCAGATGGTGTAAGAATCGTTCATGACATGGACGAGGTTTTTGATTGGTTTAAAAAGCAGGATAAGACCCTTTATATCGTTGGTGGGGCTAGTATATATAAAGCTTTTCTACCGCATTGTGATGCTATTATTAAAACAACGGTTCATGGTGTTTTTGAAGGTGATACGTATTTCCCAGACGTTGATTTGACAAGCTTTAGAAAAGTCTCTGAAACCTTCAACGAAAAAGATGATAAAAACGCCTACGACTTTACCATTACAGTCTTAGAAAAATAAAATAGGGAGATAGGAATGCAAAGAAGTATTTTTGGTGTATTCACGGCTTTCTTAGCGGTTATTTGTATTTTATGTGCCCTCCCAGCACTTAGAAAAAAACGATATGGATTGGCAGTTCTTTTGTTTTTAAATGCCTTTACAAATATAGTCAATACCATTCATGCCGTGTATGGTACCTTATTTTAATTTAGAGAGAATAGAATTAGAGAGAATAAAAGATGGTTGGAAATCGAACAAATGATGTAAAAGTTTATTGCTCATTCTGTGGAAAAAGCCAAGATGAAGTAAAAAAAATCATTGCAGGAAACAATGTTTTTATCTGTAATGAGTGCGTGGCTTTGTCACAAGAAATTATCAAAGAAGAACTTGCTGAAGAAGTTCTTGCAGATTTAGCGGAAGTTCCAAAACCTAAAGAGTTGTTAGCAACTCTTGACGAATATGTCGTTGGTCAAGACCGTGCCAAACGCGCGCTTGCCGTAGCTGTTTATAACCATTACAAACGTGTTTCTTTTGCGGAAAGTCGCAACGAAGAAGATGTTGATTTGCAAAAATCAAACATTTTGATGATTGGTCCTACAGGTTCAGGAAAAACATTCTTAGCTCAAACTTTGGCTAAAACATTGAATGTACCGTTTGCGATTGCTGATGCGACATCATTGACAGAAGCAGGATACGTTGGTGAAGATGTTGAAAATATCCTTTTGAAATTAATTCAAGCAGCTGATTTTAATATCGAACGCGCAGAACGCGGTATTATTTACGTGGACGAAATTGATAAAATCGCTAAAAAAGGCGAAAATGTCTCAATTACACGTGATGTTTCAGGTGAAGGTGTTCAACAAGCACTTCTTAAAATCATTGAAGGAACAGTTGCTAGCGTACCACCTCAAGGTGGACGTAAGCACCCTAACCAAGAAATGATTCAAATTGATACTAAAAATATCCTATTCATTGTCGGCGGTGCTTTTGATGGTATCGAGGATATTGTCAAACAACGTTTAGGTGAAAAGGTTATCGGTTTTGGCCAAAATAACCGTAAAATTGATGAAAATGCTTCTTATATGCAAGAAATCATTTCAGAAGATATTCAAAAATTTGGCTTGATTCCAGAGTTTATCGGACGTTTGCCAGTTGTAGCGGCACTTGAACAGTTGACGGCTGATGATTTGGTTCGTATCTTGACAGAACCACGTAATGCCTTGGTTAAACAATATCAAACGCTATTATCATATGACGGTGTTGAACTAGAATTTGATAAAGATGCTTTGCAAGCTATTGCTAACAAAGCCATTGAACGTAAGACAGGAGCTCGTGGTTTACGCTCAATTATTGAGGAAACTATGATGGATATCATGTTTGAAATTCCTAGCCAAGAAGAAGTGACCAAGGTTCGTGTCACTAAAGCGGCTGTTGAAGGCAAAGATAAACCAATTTTGGAAATTGCGTAAGGAGCTGACGATGACTGAGTATTTAAATACCCACAACGCTTCGCTTCTGTTGAGCGCAGCCAATAAATCCCATTATCCGCAAGATGATTTACCAGAAATTGCGCTTGCTGGGCGTTCAAACGTTGGAAAGTCGAGCTTTATTAATACCCTTTTAGGGCGTAAGAACCTAGCTCGTACATCTAGTAAGCCAGGAAAAACCCAATTGCTTAACTTCTATAATATTGATGATAAATTGCGTTTTGTCGATGTGCCTGGTTACGGCTATGCCAAAGTTTCTAAATCAGAACGCGCCAAATGGGGCAAGATGATTGAAGAATATTTGGTAAGTCGTGATAATTTGCGTGCCGTTGTCAGCTTGGTTGATTTGCGTCATGAACCAAGCGCTGATGACGTTCAAATGTACGACTTCCTAAAATATTATGAGATTCCCGTTATTGTCGTTGCCACAAAAGCTGACAAGATTCCACGTGGCAAATGGAACAAGCACGAATCAGCAATCAAAAAGAAATTAAACTTTAATAAATCAGATAAATTTATTATCTTTTCATCCGTTGACCGCACAGGTTTAGATGAATCTTGGGATAGTATTTTAGATGAATTATGATAAGAGGCTGGGTTTTGAACTGCACCTCAAAAGTTAGACAGAAAAAATCTAACTTTTGAAGTGTTTTTATATGAAATTAAGTTATGAAGATAAAGTAAAAATATATGAGATGATAAAATCAGGATGAGCAAATTTATTTTGAGACAATCCCTGCTGAAAATTGTGTAGAAATTCTTCACATAGGTGCTTATGATGATGAACCTATCTCTTTTCAAAAAATGGATTTATTTGCTAAAGAAACTAATGTAAAGCGTTCAAAAAATTATCATAGAGAAATTTACTTGAATAATGAAAATCGTGTTAGCAAAGATAAGCTCAAAACCATTTTGTGCTATCCTATTGAATAATGACTGGATGCTACTTTAGCATCATTTACCTAAAATACCCCTAGACTAGTATTGGTACTAATTTAGGGGTGTTTTTTAATATCAAATATTACAAGCTTGCAAACGATAGCGGACAACGACACTTGAATAATGGTAGATAATGCAAGCGAGATTTAGTGTTACTATCCAGATAGTTTTTTCATGTGTAAAATGATATAAAATAGCTGTCGTGATTGCGCCGATGACAAAGCTAATAACAACAAGGGAGTAATTGATAGCTTGGCGCTTCATAGCACACGTTTTTTCATCGGCATTAAAATACTGATGCCAAGCTGTTATCATTTTACGGTAATTCCCAGACGTCATCAGAATAGAATAAGCGTGTGATTCAATCTGACTACCTGAAAATGTCAAGGTTAATAGCCCAGTTGCTAGTGCCAGCAAGACAACCCAAAGTAAACGAATATCTGGCAATAGTGGCAAAATCATTGTGACAATCAACAACGGTAGCAGAGCATAAACTCTCCAAAAGGCTGTTTTGGCATTGGCACGTATATGCAAACCAAACATGAAACCAATCGAGAAGAAAAGAACAGAAAATAAGCGAATCAGCGTTTGCTGCAATGGACTGTGACTAATATCGGCGATTAGAAAAAGAATATTACCAGTCTGAGTTGCGACCAAGGTGTCGAATTGTATTTGACAATAGACATCTAAAGCGCCTCCCAAAAAGCCAAGTAAAATGGCCTCAAAGCGACTGTTTTGAGGCATATATTCTAATTCATTCACATCATTTCCTTCTTTCTACAATAAGCTCAATACTTTTATTGTAGCACTTTCTCAAACAGCTAACTAGCTCATTTTCAGAAAAAATGACACTTATTTCAAAATCAACTGGTCGCCTGCCAGAAAACTTTTCTGAAAGTCCTCGACAGGATGAAAATATTGTTTGCCAAACTCATCAATTAATCCGTGGAATTCTTGTGCATCCGCAAAGGTAAATGGTTGCGGAAGTTCTGCAAGCAATATTGCTAAGCTTTTATAGTCAGTTAAATCATTAATTCCTAATTGTGTAAATAATGTACGAGCGTATTTATCAGCGATAAATTGCGGCTGGTCAAAGATATAAGCCATGAGAACATCAGCAGTTTCTGGTCCAACACCGTGCAAAGACAATAAGACTTTTCGCAGTGAGCTACCATATTGTTGAACAATCTTTGCGGGATTTTCCTCATGCGCCAAATACCAACTAGCTACTTCTTGAATAGCCTTACTTTTATTTTTCATAAAACCAGCAGGGCGGACAAGTTCTTCTAAGTTTTCTTTAGGTATATTCACCAGCACTTGCAAATCGTAGTTGCTAGCTGCTCTGATAAGTTGTGAAGCCCTAGTAGCGTTTAATTCAGTCGTATTTTGAATGAGAATAGCCTCAATGATGATTTGTTGCTTGGAATCAGCAGACCACCAATTCGTTGCGCCCATATGTGTTAGCATTTTTTGATAAAGATTATAAAGTGTGAGTTGCATATCATTATCCTTTGTAAACTTTTTAGTTATTCTATTTTATCAAAATACCATAGAAAAAGCCCAACTTCTGTGAGTTGAGCTTAATAGGAGTGTTTAAAATACGGATTATTTTTCGCTGATGACTAGTTCTCCGTCAACCATGTCAGCTTTAAGGTGTTTAACATCTGTGTGATCGAGATAGAAATCAGTGATTTTATCGCGGATTTCTTGTTCAATGACACGGCGGAGTGGTCGAACACCCATGGCTTCATCATAACCTTCTTCGATAAGGTGTTGTTTAGCAGCATCACTAACCACCAAATCAATGCCTTTCTTGGCAATAGTCTTGCTAACTTCGTCAAGCATTAAGTCAACAATGTCATTCAAATCTTCTTTAGTCAAGTGAGAGAATTCAATAATGCCGTTGAAACGGTTAAGAAATTCAGGGCGGAAGTATGGGGCGATACGATCCATAATTTTCTTGTCTTTATCATCTTGACCAGTCAAAGCTTCATTGCCAAATCCGGCATTAGAGGTAGCAATGATGACGGTATTTTTAAAGTTAATCGTATTACCTTGACCGTCTGTCAAACGACCATCATCCAAAACTTGGAGAAGAAGTGTGATGACTTGAGGGTCAGCTTTTTCAATTTCATCAAGAAGAATAATTGAGTATGGGTTACGACGAACACGTTCAGTAAGCGTGTTGCTATTGTCGTCGTAGCCAACATAGCCAGCAGTTGTACCGATTAATTTAGAAACGGCTGTGCGATCAGAGTATTCAGACATATCAAGGCGGATAATAGCATCTTTTGAGCCAAACATATCAAGGGCTAATTGTTTAGCAAGCTCTGTCTTACCAACGCCAGTAGGACCGACAAAGAGGAAACTACCAATTGGTCGATTACCTTCGTCAAAACCAGCACGGTTACGACGAATGGCACGTGAGACGGCTTCAACAGCCTCATCTTGTCCTATGACTTTATCTTTCAAACGGCTAGCTAATTCTTTCAAGCGTTCAATATCACTTGCTCCCATATTTGACACGGGAACACCAGTTAATCGTTCGACAGATTCTGCCACATCATTAACGGTAGCTGTAACTTTTTGCCCTTCCGTATGGTTGTCAATTTGTTTTTGCAATTCTTCGATACGAACCTTGGCATTGAGAGCTGCTTCGTAATCTTCTTTAGCCACAGCATTTTCTTGTTTTTCTTTTTGGTCTGCAATTTCCCTTTCAAGAGATTTGACATCAGTTGCAGGGTGTTGAGCAGCCAAATGAGCAGCAGTCATATCAATCAAGTCAATAGCTTTATCTGGTAAACTACGTTGTGGGATATATTGAATTGAAAAATCAACAGCGGCTTTTAACACATTATCGGGGAGAATAACGTTGTGGTGTTTTTCATATAAATCACGAATTCCCATTAAAATGTTAAAGCTATCTTGAGCAGAAGGAGCATTTACTTTAACTTCGTTGAAACGGCGAGCGAGCGCAGCATTTTTCAAAATAGTATTACGATACTCGTCTTGAGTTGTTGCACCGATAACGGTCAATTCACCACGAGAAAGTGCAGGTTTGAGAATGTCAGCTAAGCCTTTCGAACCAGAGTCGCCACCAGTTGACCCTGCGCCTAAAATTTGGTGGATTTCATCAAAGAAGAGAATGATATTACCAGCGTCTTTAACTTCTTTGACAAGGTTTTGGATATTTTCTTCAAAAGCACCACGATATTGTGTGCCAGCTTCAAGACTAGAAATATCAATAGAAATAATTTCTTTATTTTTGATAGCTGCTGGCACATCACCATTGACAATAGCTTGCGCTAAGCCTTCGACAACGGCTGTTTTACCAACACCTGCATCCCCAACAAGGACAGGATTGTTTTTAGTACGACGTGACAAGATTTCAGCAGTTTCTTGGATTTCTTTGTTACGCCCAATAACAGGGTCGAGTTCGTTAGCGCGTGCGCGTTCGGTCAAGTTTGTTCCTAATTTTGCCAAGATACCATCTTCTTTAGGAGCAGAACTAGGCGCCCCTTCTTGGTATTCCGCGTTTCCAGGGAGCTTACCTGTTTGGCGATATTGTGCAAATTCTTCAGGAGTAACTTCGCGCCCATTAATCAAATAGCGTCTGTTTTCTGAATTGTACCCGCCCATGTTACTCATAAGTTCGTTAAAAATATCATCCATATTTCCAAAAGGATTTCTTCCGTAAAAATTATTATTTGCCATAAATATTACCTCTTTTCAATCATATTTTCTAAAGTGATACTATTGTACGATTTAGTATCTGGAAGGTTAAATCTCTTTAGTCTTTACAAATCGTAGTAGAGAGGTCGCATTTAAAGAGATTTCTTAATTGTTCCTATCAATCACCTTCTGATGCTATAATATACTATTGGTCAGAAAAAGTCAAATATTTATATGCAAAAAATATGATTTTTTTAAAAGGAAGCGTTTTATACGAAGTTAAACCGATACTATAATCTGTTTTTGAATTTTCCCCATCTTTAAAGGATGTTTAAAAACATGAAAAGAATAAAATATTTCATAAAAAGTGTTGACACAAGGAGAAATATTGGATATAATAATTAAGGTTTTGTAATGAAACTGACCTAAGACAGCAGGGGAGCCGTGCTCATAATATTCCTGCCGAGGCACAAAACGTAATGATGAAATAACGTATTTGTACTTTCGTGTCTAGGTTTAGGTGCGAATTTTTTTGTACCTAGCCCAAAAATAATTACGGAGGTAAAACTAATGAGTGAAGCAATTATTGCTAAAAAAGCTGAGCAAGTTGAAGCTGTTGCTGAAAAAATGAAAGCTGCTGCATCTATCGTTGTTGTAGATTCACGTGGTCTTACAGTTGAGCAAGATACAGTTCTTCGTCGTAATCTTCGCGAAAGCGGCGTTGAGTTCAAAGTCATCAAAAACTCAATTTTGACTCGTGCAGCTGAAAAAGCTGGTCTTGGCGATATGAAAGATCTTTTCGTTGGACCATCAGCAGTAGCCTTCTCTAACGAGGATGTTGTTGCTCCTGCTAAAATTATCAATGATTTTGCGAAAGATGCTGAAGCACTTGAAATCAAAGGTGGTGCAATCGAAGGTTCTGTTTCTTCAAAAGAAGAAATCCTTGCCCTTGCTACATTGCCAAACCGCGAAGGACTTCTTTCTATGCTCCTTTCTGTACTTCAAGCACCAGTTCGCAATGTTGCACTTGCTGTCAAAGCAGTTGCAGACAACAAAGAAGACGACGCGGCTTAATGCGTATGGTAGCTTAACGCTACAAACAATTATCTAATTAAAACAATTAATATTTTGGAGGAATCTATAATGGCATTGAACATTGAAAACATTATTGCTGAAATTAAAGAAGCTTCAATCCTTGAATTGAACGACCTTGTAAAAGCTATCGAAGAAGAATTTGGTGTAACTGCAGCTGCTCCTGTTGCTGTAGCTGCTGGTGGTGCTGCTGACGCTGGTGCTGCTAAAGACTCATTTGACGTTGAATTGACTTCAGCTGGTGACAAAAAAGTTGCTGTTATCAAAGCTGTACGTGAAGTTACAGGTCTTGGTCTTAAAGAAGCTAAAGCTCTTGTTGATGGTGCACCTGCTAACGTTAAAGAAGGCGTTGCAACTGCGGAAGCTGAAGAAATCAAAGCTAAACTTGAAGAAGCTGGAGCTTCAATTACTCTTAAATAATAGGGTAAAGCAATTTCATTGCGGAAGCTTAATAAATTAAGGTTTTAAACTTGCTTAGAGCGATTTAAAATCGGTGGAATATTTTTATTCCCCACCAAAGCCCCACTAAGAATCATTTCTTGGTGGGGTTTTTAAGTAAACTATCTTGATACATCAATGGTACTAAAAATTCTCTATGGTTAGACATTCATAGAGAATTTTTACTTATTTGCTAATTAGGAAATTGTATTTATTTTTCTAATAGTTTATTTATTGCTTTTAAAACTTCTTCTTTTTCGTCATACGCATACCTAGAAATTAGAGATAGAAACTTTTGAAATTCAGGACTATCAAATTGATGGTCTAAATCAAAAAAATCTGAATAATTCATATCTAACGCATTAAAAATTTTATCTAAGGTTTCTAAGCTTGCATTTGCGTGACTATTTTCAAATTTATTGATATATCTAGGGTCTAAGTCGGCTTCAAGAGACAGTTGTTCTTGACTATATCCTTTTTCAATTCTTTTGGCCCTTATTTTGTTTAAAATAAAATTTGATAATGATTTTTTTTCGGTCATTCATGTTTTCCTCTTATACAAGAATATCATCAAATTTCTTTATGTAATACTCTCTATAGAGATATACACTCTTTATAAAGAGTGTTTTTGTGATATAATAGACTTATAGGAGGTAAAATATGAAAAAAAATAATTTCAAGTTTTTCGGAATTATAATGGCTTTATTACTTATCACAGCGTGTTCAAGTTCTAATCAAAATGATACTCAAAAAGAGTACACATCTAAGTCAAGTGTAAGTGAGAGTAGTGGTTCGACTTTATCTTATGGATCACCTGGTGAAGCAGAGTACTATCCATTAGAACATAGCCACTCGGTTCCATCAGATTTAGATGCTTATGTTGGCTATTACACTGGTGAATTGGAAACGGCTAGTCATTTGAGGTATAAATTTGCATTGTCTATAAACTCTGATGGAACCTATACACTTAGTGAAGAAGTTACTTATCCCGATAACATGCATTTTGAATCTACTAATGCAATGCTATATGCAGATAATAATAACTTAATTCATCTTGTTAAAGCTGAAAAAACTCTTTCAACTGGTGAATTATTTTTAGATAACGGAAAGATTACTAATCAGTTTGCTTCTTCGAATAAACTTAAGCAGTCGTTTCTAGATAGTAACGGTAACTATTTACCTATTTATAGAAAATATGGAGATAGTACATCAGAAATTGACCTAAAGGATAAGGAAGTGTCTATTATTGTGAGTAAATCTCCAATAACTGAATCAGTAACACTTACACCTCAAGCAGATATCCCAACTGATGTTCAATATAGTACATATCAGATTGAAGAATATTCTGACAATGTAAAAAAATATAATGATGATGAAAATTATGAATACAATTCACTCAATGAATTTATTCAGGCAGTTTTTAATACTGTAGAATTAAGTAATGATTCTAATGGTAATGTGAGGTATACGACTATGGGAATTACAAATTTACAATTTGATTCTGAGTCCCAAAATACAGTTGTTACAGATAATACAGGAAAAAAATTAAGAATAAAATATCAAGTGAAAGGTGATAACTTTTCTAGATATAGTTACATTTATGACGGAAGTAAAGTTTACATCTCTGAGGAATCAGACCCTCCGGTTGATATTAATAAGGAACCCGATACCTATCTTTTGAAAGAAATTGATTTTAATTTAAATATCCCTTTAAAGAAATATTTTGATTATGAGGTTGTTGACTACGAGATAAGTGATTATTCATAAAAATAGAGGCTGGTACAATAGTTCAACCTCAACTTAAAAAGCGGACAAACGGAGTTTTCTGAAATTTAAACTTCTGTTTTGTTCGCTTTTTTATTAATTTAAGACATTCAAATGGTTTAAGTAGAGTTTTTCAAAAATCTTTTTGCCCTAGCCTTTATTTTTATTAAAGAGTCATAGATATATTTTTTATACTTGTTAAAGTTGGGATAATATTTTTTTACATTCAATAACGGATAGTGAGTTGACTCTATTTAATAATAGCTCGATTTGAATGTCTTTTTTGATAGATGGTCGTAAATTGTAGCCTCCTAATTCAAGAAGTCTTTTACTAATAATTGGTTCCAAACTAAGTCCCATACATATATAGATGATTGTTTCTATTTTTGGAGAAATAGATTCATTAGTTCTTAGTCTAGAAATTACAGAAGGTGATATCTCTGTATACTCAGCTAACTGTTCGTTAGTAACTTTATATATTTTCATAAGGTATTTCAAAGCTTCAGGAAATGTATTTGGAAAATTCTTCATAGTATTATAAATCTTTTCTGCTTGATAACGAACAACATCTGAGTCGCCTTTGATTCCTGTGTATGTAATAGCAGTAGCACTATTTCCTGCACTGTTAGTAATCGAATAAGGAGTAGTGTTTTGTAAACAGCATTCAGCCAGATGTTGTTTTGCATATTCAGTTAACACTAATTGACCACTTGGTGACTTTGCTATATACTTCTTTTTGTTTAAACATATTAGGCCAGATATATAGATATAGCTACCTGTTGCTAAATATTCATTTATATTACTCGGTTCGTGTATTAAAGTAGATAATCTTTCTAGTGAAAAATAAAACTTACAATCTACTATGGTCTCGTCATTAAAAAGTGAAGATTCTAATTCTTTTGTCATATTCTTTCTCCTCCATTGTTAATTTTACCAATAAATTTATTTTTTTCAAATAAAATATGACTTAGTAAATCATATTAAATAACTGTCATTAAAGGTTTTTATTAATTATATCTCACCTAATACCTTGAAATAACAATATAACATCATGACTTTGTAAGTTATGGTGTTATATAAATCAATAAGCTAATATAGAATTATCGAAGCGAACTTCGATAATTTTAATACCAATTGGCCAATGGTAATTTTAAGAGGTAAATTTATGAAAACTAATAATCGTAAAAGTGGCTATTCAGCCAATACTGCTAATGACTATATTGACCACAAACAGGCAATATATTGTTTAAGCACTGAACTGGAAGCTCAAATCAAATTTGAGGATGGTCAACCAACGGGTGAGATTATCGCCTATAAAGCTTGGTTTACACAAAAGGGACTACCACCCTTTCAAGTGAAGTTTCCATCTGAGGTAGCGCTTCCTGACTATCTGTCTGTGGTGACTTTTGACACCCTTGAAGCCTGTGAAGTAGGCTATAATGTCTACTTTCGTGCCCAAAACCTTAAGGAGGTCAACTAGATGATGCCACTGTCTCAAAAAGCATTGGGACAGTATCTCCTGCAGAGCCTAAACATGGCGTTAGGCTCGCTCATGCAGGGGGAAACGTCCTATACCAATTCGTTTACCATTACGATTTTTGAAGATGGGTTTGTGTTTATTCCACGGTTACCAGCAGGCTATCTAATTGATGATGACCTCTATCAGAAGATTTTCTTAATCGCTAATGCTGCTCTCTATCCCCGCTACACGCTACTGAAGCAAAATTCAGCCTACTTCATTGCGCTTGATACCGATGACATTCATGTGCAACGGGGTCTCTTCTTCCCATGGAAAAAAGGGATTTCAGAACGTCTTGTCATTCCTGATTTAGAAGCCTTTGCTAGTCATCAAAAAGAAAAGACCATTCCCATCATGAAAAACCTCACCATTGACTACGATAAGGTAACACACTTGGCAATTGCAGGAAATTCTGGTTCTGGCAAGTCCTATGCACTAACTTATTTTTTGAGCCTTCTGAACCGTTTCTCTGACCTGATTATTGTTGACCCTAAATTTGATACCCCTAGTCGATGGGCACGTGAAAAGGCGATTCCCGTCATTCATCCCCAACAAAATCGCTCTAAATCAGACTTTGTATCGGAAATCAATGAAAGCTTAAGTGATTGCCTTAACCTCATTCAAAAGCGTCAAGCCATTCTCTACGATAACCCAGACCATGTTTTCGACCACTTGACGATTGTCATTGATGAAGTTTTAGCTCTGTCAGAAGGGGTGAATAAAGCCATCAAAGAGTCGTTTTTCTCCCTTTTGTCTCAAATCGCACTCTTAGGCCGAGCGACAAAAGTCCATTTATTACTCGTTAGCCAACGCTTTGACCACACCTCTATTCCGATTTCCGTGCGAGAACAATTGAATGTGCTGATTCAAATTGGGAATGTGTCTAAGAAGACAGTTCAATTTCTCTTCCCAGACCTAGACCCTGAAGGAATTGTCATTCCCATTGGTAAAGGGACAGGACTCATTCAAATCATTGACAATGAGCACCCCTATCAGGTACTACCCCTCCTTTGCCCAACCTATTACACGAAGAAAGGGATTCTCTAATGAAACGCAATTTCTTTCAACTCACTTTTAATCCCATACTAACCCTTAGTTGCTTCAGTATATTTTGCTTTATGCTAAACCTCGGTTTAGTCATGATAAGCCATTCTATTGATGCCAATGACCTAGCAAGTCTTGCTCTCTTTTCTTGGCTTCAAGCTAAGCTAACCCTCATTAGCCCTTATGTTAATCAGCTCACCAAATTAACAGGGGCAATAGCACTGGGCTGTCTGGCTTTGGAGGGGCTTCATCGAATTATCAAAGATTCCTTGTGGAATTACCTCACCTCCATTTATCAAACCTTAAGGTTGCGACAATTTCTAAGACAAGACAGCCAGTCTGAATCTCTGTTAACAGCTGATACACAGACCGTGGCACATGCTAACCCAATCTTAAAAGTTTTTAACCAGTCTGTTTCCAAATGTGTTGTGGATATCCGAAAAGAGACTGTAACGGTGTTATTACGCCTTCCAAGAACGCAACAAGCTCAGAAAGTGTTAAAAGAAATGGAAGAAGATATCAAAGAGGAGATTGCCAATCGTTACCCTCATTACTATTTCTCAGCGCCTAATCGGGTAGGCAATCAGCTCTGGTTTATCGGAACAAGGCGGTAAGGAAAAGGTAGGGCTTGGTTCACGAAGTGAAGACCAACTGCCCTACCTTTTTAAAAGTCGTTAACGGTATCATGGGGCTACTACGACCCCCATGATACCAATAATCAGTAATCACGATTTTTTGAAAAAACTACCAAAATCATCTAAAAATTCTCCTGATAGATAAACCAATAGAAACGAGGTAACTGCCTATGGCAAACGAAAAACGTTCTAACAAGTGGGCTTTCTTACTCTACCAAGAAAGTGCCCCTGACAATTATTTAGACATTCTGGAAGACATGCACATCCCCTTTGTCCTCAGTCCTTGGCATGATAAAGATGTTAATAAAGAGACTGGCGAATTCAAAAAGGCTCACAAACACGGTGCTCTCTACTTTGATTCCCTTAAAAGCTATTCCCAAGTTTCGGAGTTAGTAACCACTCACCTAAACACCCCAGCACATGTGGAAGTGATTATGTCTCCTAAAGGCATGTATGACTATTTCACCCATGCCGAAAACTCTGAAAAAACTCTTTATGATATCAATGATATTGAATCAGGTTGTGGCTTTGATTTAGACAAATTTCTAATCACTAATAACTCAGATGACTTTCTGACACTAGTGATTGATATTATTGAAGAACACAACTTCTTGGAATTTAACAGCTTAGTTCATTATGCACGGACGGAAAATCCAAAATTACTAAGCTTAATCATGGATAAGACTTACTTTTTCGCTAAATATTTAGATTCAAGAAGGTACGGAGGAAAAAAAGAAAATGAGCAAAAAAACAGTAAACCATAAAAAGTTAATGGAACTTGGTTTTCCTGAGCATACTTCCAGAGACATAATAAGACAAGCTAAAGCTATAGCTGTACAAGAGTTCAAAGAAACTAGTGTATTTTCAAATAATATGATAGAATTAAGTAAATCGCCCTTTGAAAATGCAAGATTAGACCTTGCTCCGACTTATATCGTTGAAGACTTATTAGGCTTTAGGTTGCTTTCTGAATAGAAAGGAATCTAAATGAGTAAGAAATATAAGGGAGTTCATAGAAATAGTAAAGGCAGGATTTACTATCAGATAGAATTTGGTATAGATAGAAGCACAGGAAAACGTCAGCGTAAAAGTCTTATAAAAATCAATTTGGTAATGATTTTAAAACAGAAAAAGAAGCTTTTGATGAGGTTTGCAGAATTCGTGCAGAATTTAACCAAAAGAAATTATTAGTAAATATTAGTGATGAAACTGATAAAAATATATCCTTTAAGGATTACATGGAAAAAATCTATCTTCCATATTACAAAAAATCGGTTCAATTAGTGACTTATCGAACTGCTCTAACACAATATAGTGCTTTTATTGAACGGTTTCACGATAAAAAATTGGTTGATATAACTGTACGGGACTGTGAAAGGTACAGGTTAGAATTGATAGATATGTACTCTCCAAATTATGCAAAAGGAATGTGGAGTCGTTTCAAACAGTGTTTAGGTTATGCTGAGAGGTTAGAGTATATCAAATCTATACCTTGCAAAAATCTAGATAACCCTAAAGGAAACCGTCCTGAAACTAAATTTTGGAGATTGGACGAATTTCAAAAAGTACTCCAAACTTTTGACTTGTCAAGCTATGATGGAAGACAACATTATACTGCTACTTGGTTATATTTTATGACAGGGATGAGAGTTTCTGAAGGATTAAGTTTAATATGGTCTGATATTGATTTACCTAATAAGGTCGTCCATATACAATCTACCTTAGAGTATCGTGGTAATGGGATTTATGTGCGTAAAGAACAGACGAAAACAGAAGCTGGAATGAGGTTTATTGAAATTGATGATGAGACTGTTAGCGTCTTAAAATCTTGGAGAAGTGTCCAAATAAACAACTCAGAAAGTGATTTTGTCTTAGCAAGATTTAATAAGCCTATGAATAAGAGTACGCTAAGCAGAATGTTAAAACGTCATGCGGAAAAAGCAGGGGTACCAGTTATTACAGGTAAAGGTCTAAGACATAGTCATGATTCATTTATGATTAATGTTTTGAAAAAGGATGTTCTTTATGTGTCCGCTCGTTCAGGGAGAACTGACAAAGCGACTACATTAAATACTTATTCTCATTTATATGACAGAGAGAAAGTGAGTGGAGGAAGCGAAATAACAAAAGTGTTACAAAGTGTTGGAATAACTGCAGTACCCCACCAAGACCCCACCAAATAAAAATATGTCTGTTTAAACATTGACATTAAAGCATTTTCAGTATAATGCAACCGTTACTCTTAAATAAGAGTCACATCATAATTAGATTGCGGAATCCCTATTTACCAGTCTTTGAGAGCGATAAGCGATTGATAGAAACTGATAAATTGATTTGGTTTCCTGCCAAAAATCCTGCCAAAAATTCTTTGGCAGGATTTTTGTTTTAATAAATTTTCGGGGGTAGACATTAAATTGTCTACCCCTTTTTTTGCGTTTTGGAGGTAATTATGCAAAAGCAAGAACAATCATCACGTCAAATGGTGATGTGTCATCTCGTGACTAGATTGGGAGTTGATATTGAGAAAGCAACTCAGCTAATTGATGAAATGGAACAACTAGGTTTAATCCGATTTGATGAATTTGGAAATGTTGGACTTATAATCTTGGAGGGACAATCATGAAACGTATTACCGCTAATCAGTATCAGACATCAGAGCGTTATTATAAACTCCCTAAACTTTTATTCGAGAGTGAACGGTATAAGGATATGAAGCTGGAGGTTAAGGTAGCCTACGCGGTTTTAAAAGATCGGTTAGAGTTGTCTTTGAGTAAAGGGTGGATTGATGAGGATGGGGCTATTTACTTGATTTATTCTAATTCAAATCTGATGGCACTTTTAGGCTGTTCAAAGTCAAAATTACTCTCTATCAAGAAAATCTTACGTGAATATGGCTTAATTGATGAAGTCCAACAATCATCCAGTGAAAAAGGTCGTATGGCAAATAAAATTTACTTGGGGGAATTAGAACATGAACCTACCCCAGTCTTAGATTCAAACGGGGCTAGTCTTAAAAAAACACTAGGGGGGTCTCAAAGAAAGACGGGGCCGGTCTTAAATTCAGCCCCTAGTGAGACTGAAGGAAGTGAGACTAAATGTAGTGAAACTGAAGGGAGTGATTTCCTTATTGAGGACGAGGAGGAGAGGCAGCTAGTAGATGACAAACAAGAAGAAAACTTTACTCCAAAAGTAGATGCCGTGACTAAGTACGATCGAGACTATATTTGGGGTTTGGTTCATGACCAGTTAAGACAGACAGGTCTATCTCAGTCGGTTAGTGATGTTGCCATGATTTATTTTAGTGATCGTTATCAGTATGCTTTGGAACATATGAGATTTGCTCGGTCAGCGGAAGTGATAGCTGAATATGTGTTTAATGGGGTCTTGTCAGAATGGACCAAGCAACTGAGACGACAAGAAGTAAAGGGAGGTGATTAAGATGATTTGGTGGATACTAGGTGGAATCTATCTGATTTCTATCATCATGTTGATTGCTGAAATCATCCGTGCACCAGAAATGGATGATCATATTTAGGCAAGAGTTTTACAAGTGTAAGGCTCTTTTTTATTTGGAAAGAGAGGAAAAATGAAATTTTTAGATTTATTTGCTGGGATAGGCGGTTTTAGGCTAGGAATGGAAGCACAGGGCCATGAGTGTTTGGGCTTTTGTGAAATTGATAAATTTGCTAGAACATCCTACAAAGCCATGTTTAACACAGAAGGAGAAATAGAATACCATGACATTAAAGAGATCACAGACCATGACTTTAGACAATTTAGAGGGCAAGTGGAGGTTATCTGCGGGGGATTTCCTTGTCAAGCTTTTTCACTCGCAGGAAGACGACTGGGATTTGAAGATACTCGAGGGACTCTCTTTTTTGAGATTACTCGAGCGGCCAAACAAATCCAACCACGTTTTCTATTTTTGGAAAACGTCAAAGGCCTACTCAATCACGACGAGGGACGGACGTTCTCCACAATCCTCTCCACGCTGGATGAATTGGGGTATGATGTCGAATGGCAGGTGCTTAACAGTAAGGACTTCCAAGTCCCGCAAAACAGAGAACGGGTTTTTATTATCGGACATTCTAGAAGATACCGTTCCAGATTCCTATTTCCTCTCAGAGGAGAAAACAGCCCAGCTCATCTTGAAAGGCTAGGAAACATCAATCCCTCTAAACATGGTTTGAATGGTGAAGTCTATCTGACGAGTGGACTTGCTCCTACACTAACAAGAGGTAAAGGAGAGGGGGTAAAAATCGCCATTCCAGTCTTAACACCAGATAGATTAGAAAAACGGCAACATGGAGGACGCTTTAAAGAAAATCAAGACCCTATGTTTACGTTGACCAGTCAAGATAGACACGGGGTTCTTGTCGCAGGAAATCTGCCGACTAGCTTTGACCAGACCGGAAGAGTATTTGACATTTCTGGCTTGTCACCGACCTTGACCACCATGCAAGGTGGAGATAAGGTGCCAAAGATACTGCTGAGGGAGGAGCTGCCATTTCTGAAAATCAAGGAAGCCACAAAAAGAGGGTACGCAAAGGCAACTCTTGGAGACTCTGTCAACCTGGCTTATCCAGACTCAACCAAACGGAGAGGACGAGTGGGCAAGGGAATAGCCAATACCCTAACGACTTCTGACAATATGGGAGTGGTAGTTGCTGCTATGGAATATCGACAGGATAAGTGGTACGAAGTTACAGGCATTGTTTTAGACGGAAAACTCTATCGGCTAAGAATTAGACGACTAACACCAAGAGAGTGTTTCAGGATTCAAGGATTTCCTGACTGGGCTTTTGACAAAGCAGAAGCTGTTTCTAGTAAAAGCCAGCTCTACAAACAAGCTGGCAACAGTGTGACCGTTACGGTAATAGAAGCCATTGCGAGAGAATTTAGAAGAATGGAAGAGGAAGAAAAACATGAACCTACTACATAAGAAAAGTATCCTAGACTGCACGGAATTAGATGAGCTGATGCATCAGGCTGAAGCCAATCAGTTTCTGGAAAAGATACTGTCGCTCCCTAATTTTGATTGTGATTTTGAGGTGACTTTTGAAGATGATTACCACAAAGAGATGAATGATCCCCTATTCTACGAATCCAATCTCCATCGGATTTCGGATTTTATGGAAACCAGGGATATCAAAAATGGTGTTGATGCGCTTTTGACAGATGACAATCACCTAGCCTTTCGCGCCTTTGGTCAATTCTATACTGCACACGGTAAAGAGGATATCCTAACAATGTTGATAACGGTCAAGTGCTTCGGTGAAGGACGGATGCCTATTGATATGAGTCGCTATTTCTCAACTCCTGAACCAACAGTTGAAAATAGTCTAACCCTATAAGGAGGAGCCTATGCTTGAGGTATATCTAGGAAATAATGCCAATACAAATCAAGACTTGCTAACCATTTTGACGACCTATGGTGTGGCTTATCGTTGTACAAAAGCGTGTGATGTAAACCGTGAAATCTTACTGTCACTCTTTGCCAAAACCACGGATTGTTTTGAGTTGCTGTCGCCTCGATTTCTTCGCTTTAAGCGTCAATATTCGATAAGTTTGAATGAAATGATTCAGCTTATTCTCCAAAAACCAGACCAAAACCTTCGTCTGCCTCTCATTGTCTGTCAGAATCATGTCTATCCAGCTATTGGACTAGACGAAGTGAGAACCTTTCTTCCCAGACAGGTAAAAGAAGAACTGTTTCAGGCCAGCTTGATGAAACAAGTGACAAGGTAGGTGGACAGATGAATGAACGATTTTGGGACAATTTAGAGATCATACTCTCAGAAAGAGACCTCACTTGGGTAGAACTAGCTCGCAAAGTATTCAAAGGTCAATATGTTTATCCAAGTGAGTTTAATCGCCTCTATCAAAAATTACGGCATTACAAATCCAATCGTCTAATGCCACAGACAAGATGGGTTGAGCGAATCGTTCTAGTCTTAGACATTGATTATGAAGATTTATTCAAGAGGTGACAATGATAAGGATAGTGTTGTTTTATCTAGCCATACAGCTTAACGGTCTTCTGGTGAGTTTATTCCTACAAGAGTATATGACGATTGAGGCCTTAGTCTTGCTACAATTGGTCCTATTATGTGTGACTTGCTTAGAGATTATCCGTCATAAAACTGTTCAAGCAAAAAATATGACCTTACAAAATCGCCTAAGATGGTTGCTTCTTGGCTTTGCGTGTATGGTTGCTTTTGCAGTCTTTATCAGTTTTCTATTTCCAGTTCAGACTAGGAATCAAGCGGAATTAGTAGAAGTAGGAAAGCAGATTCCTCATGTTTTCTTTTTATTGTTTCTGGTCAATGCAAGTGTCCTTGAAGAGATTGTTTATAGGCAACTGCTGTGGGAAAAATTGACGTATCCCTTTGTACAAATAGGAGTGACCGGTTTTCTCTTTGCTCTAGCCCATGGCCCCAATCAGTTAGGGAGTTGGCTCATGTATAGCTGTCTTGGCTTGACCTTAGCTGTTGTTCGATTGAAAACAGATTGCAAGACGGCAATCGCCTTACATTTACTTTGGAATAGTTTGGTTTATGTCTTGACATTCTTGTGATACCAAAATCAAGAGTGCTTCCGTACTATGGAAGCACCTTATGTTTGATAGGGAATCCAAAGAAGAGGAGGTCACCATGTCATCTGAACAACAAGAACGTCAAGCGATGCAATACGTAGAAAGAAGTAGTTTATTGACAGTCAGAACCCTCTTAAAACTCTTAGAATGGTCGGCTAGGCAAGCCTTAGCCCAAGATTCAGCTTATAAGATTGGAGTTCAAAAACTGGAAGAACTCCTTCAAAGCCCTTACGCCATTGAAGCGATAGATGTTAGTAAAGACATTTTAGATAAGCCAATTGATGTGGAGAAATTTAAGGAGCTGATGGAGTCAGAAAAACTGCCAATCGCTATTAGTTGGCAAAAAGACTATCTCTACTTTTACGCCAAGGATAAGACCTTGCTTGATCATCACTTGGACGAACTCGTGAAGAAACTGGTGTCTAATCCAGAAAAGTTAGAAGGTCTAACCTTTGATAAAACCTTGGACCAAGAGATAGAACTGGCCAAAGAGAAAATTAGAGTGACAGAACCTTCGGCAGTCAAGACCAAGGAGGTGACCTTGTAATGTATTCCAGACGAAAAGCTTTAGTCTTTGGACTCTTAGGTCTCGCCTTTGGCTATTTCTGCCACCGTCTAACCCTGCTTTATGATAGTTTAACTAATGCCCCACCTATGGAACGTTTTGCCTACCTCTTAGGAGAGGGGTTAAATCAGGTTTTCAATCCTTTATGGCTTTTTACTTTTACTCAAAAGTCTCTTCTTGCCTTTATCCTTGGGCTTCTAACGATGATACTAGTCTATCTTTATGTATCGACAGGCCAGAAGGTCTATCGAGAAGGGGAAGAATACGGTTCTGCACGATTTGGAACTAGTAAGGAAAAGCGGAACTTCTACAGTAAGAATCCTTTCAATGACACGATTTTGGCTCGTGATGTTCGTCTAACCTTGTTGGAAAAGAAGAAGCCACAGTTTGACCGAAATAAAAACTTGATTGTTATTGGGGGCTCTGGGGCAGGTAAGACCTTTCGCTTTGTGAAACCCAACCTTATCCAGCTTAACTGTTCCAATATTGTCGTAGATCCTAAAGACCATTTGGCCGAGAAGACAGGAAAACTCTTTTTAGAAAACGGTTATCAGGTCAAGGTTTTAGACCTGGTTAATATGACCAATTCAGACGGTTTTAATCCCTTTCGTTATGTAGAAACAGAGAATGATTTGAACCGCATGTTAACAGTCTATTTTAACAATACCAAGGGAAATGGTTCTCGCAGTGATCCATTTTGGGACGAGGCTTCCATGACATTGGTGAGAGCTATTGCCTCTTATTTGGTGGATTTTTACAATCCTCCAGGAAGTTCCAAGCAAGAGCAGGAAGCAAGACGTAAGCGTGGTCGTTATCCAGCCTTTTCTGAGATTGGTAAACTCATCAAACTCTTATCAAAGGGAGAAAATCAGGACAAAAGTGTACTTGAAGTCCTGTTTGAAGACTATGCTAAGAAATATGGTCACGAGAACTTTACCATGCGAAATTGGGCGGATTTCCAAAATTATAAGGATAAGACGTTGGATTCGGTGATTGCGGTCACAACAGCTAAATTTTCCCTTTTTAATATCCAATCAGTGATTGATTTGACGCAAAGAGACACTATGGATTTGAAAACGTGGGGCACTCAAAAGACCATGGCCTATCTTGTCATTCCAGACAATGATACGACCTTTCGTTTCCTATCTGCTTTATTTTTCTCTACGGTTTTCTCCACTTTGACCAGACAAGCTGATGTGGACTTTAAAGGGCAACTGCCTATTCATGTTAGAAGCTATCTGGATGAGTTTGCGAATATCGGAGAAATCCCAGACTTTGCTGAACAAACCTCAACAGTTCGCTCTAGGAACATGAGTCTAGTTCCAATCTTGCAAAATATTGCCCAACTCCAAGGACTTTATAAGGAAAAAGAGGCTTGGAAAACTATTCTGGGGAACTGTGACAGTCTCCTCTATTTGGGTGGGAATGACGAGGAAACTTTCAAATTCATGAGTGGTCTTTTAGGAAAACAAACCGTTGATGTCAGAAGCACCAGTTGTTCTTTTGGGCAGACGGGTTCAAGTTCGACCTCTCACCAGAAAATTGCCCGTGACTTGATGACGACTGATGAAGTAGGGAATATGAAACGAGATGAGTGCCTAGTAAGAATTGCAGGAGTGCCTGTATTTAGATCTAAGAAATATTTTCCACTCAAACATAAGAATTGGAAATGGCTTGCGGATAAGGAAACCGATGAACGCTGGTGGCACTATCACATCAATCCTCTAACCACTGAGGAAGAGCTAGATTTGTCAGGCCAAATAAGGGATTTAAGCATAGAAACGTCACTACATTAATAGAAATGAGGAAAAATATGAATCAAAAACTAACAGGCTTTGTTTACGGAGTGGACGCCAGCTCCATGTTCTCCCAAGCCATGTCTCTATTACAAAAAGGCTTAATTGCAGTAGGAGCCTTTCTTGTTGTCATGGGCATTATCAACCTTTCAACCAACATTAAAGATGGTGGTCCAGGTGTCCGAAATGCCATTCTAGAAATTGTTGGTGGTGTCATGGTTGGAGCCGCAGGTGCTTTTGTGACCCAGATTACTATTTAGAGGAGGTCAGAACATGACATGATGATGAATTTTACGTCACCTTTTGTATTTCTAGCCTCTGAAAAAGTATCTAGCGATAGCCTTTTTGAAGGGTTTCAAGTGGATTTAGAATCAACCGCCAACTTGGTTAAGTCACTAGCGGACTTTAATCCGACGGTGTGGTCTTACATGACAGCCATTACCAAGGGGATTATGCAGCCCTTGGGAGTAGCTATTCTTGCGGTTGTTCTTGTACTCGAATTTTCAAAAATGGCCAAGAAAATTGCCAACTCAGGTGGTGCAATGACCTTTGAAGCTATGGCACCTATGATTGTCAGCTACATCATGGTCGCGGTCGTGATTACCAATACGACGGTTATTGTGGAAGCCATTATCGCCCTTGCCACTTATGTTATTGAACAAGTGGCAGGGCTTGTCACGAATGGTGGTGCTAATTACGATACCATCTCAGGCATTAAGGAATCTGGGATTGTAGGAAAAATGATTATTGGCTTTTTTGCGATTCTCATTTGGTTGGTACGTATGGCCAGTATCATGGTTGTCAATATCTTGATTACCATTCGCTTTATCCAACTCTATCTGATGATACCTTTTGCACCTGTTACCATTCCGACCTTCCTTAGTGATGACTGGAGAAGTGTTGGGATTGGCTACCTTAAGAACATCATGGTCTATGCCGTTCAAGGTATTTTGATTTTTCTGATTGTATCTCTTGTTCCCTTGTTTGAGTCGGCTGGAAAGATTGCCGTATCAAATGGGGCTGGAGTTATGGAATCACTCGCCATTATGTTTGGTGGCTTGGTACAGGCCATCTTGTTAATCATTGCCTTAGTTGGCAGTCAACGAACCGCCCGAAGTATTTTGGGGATGTAGGAGGAAGGGAGTCATTATCTCGCCTCCTCTTTTTATAGCTTACTTAGATTGGAGAACATTTATGAACACTCGTGTCTTTAAGGACATCTCAAAGGTTCAACACAGGGCATGGTTAGGATTTACAACCAGACAGGTTATTTTTGTATTTCCAGCCGTCGCCATAACCATTTTGGTATTGGGCTTGAACCTATTTTACTGGCAATTTGGGGATTGGTTTGTCTATGGTTTTGTTTTTAACTTTACCATTCCACTCATGTTATTTGGGGTCTATCGCCCTAATGATTTACCATTTGAAACCTATCTCAAGTACCGTTTTCATTATGAACTAACGGTGCCAGACCGTACATTTACTGGAAGAAAAGGAGACCAACGTGAAAAAATTAAAACACTCAATGAAACCAAAGACCTCTTCTAATGACAAAAAGAAAAAGACGAAAACACAGAAGCAGGAAATCAGACCTTCTACCGTAAATACGTTAGCCTATCAAGGACTTTTTCAAAATGGCCTCATGCAGGTCAGTCCAAGCTATTTTTCACAAACCTATTTCTTAGGAGATGTCAATTATCAAACAGTTGGCTTAGATGATAAAGGAGCTATTGTGGAGAAATATTCCGATTTAATCAATTCACTGGATGATAAGACCAATTTCCAACTGACCATTTTCAATCAAAAGGTCAATTTGGAAAAATTCCGTAAGAGTATTCTCTATCCTTTACAGGAAGATGGGTTTGATGCTTATCGTGATGAATTGAATCACATGATGGATGCTAACTTAGAAGCGGGTGAGAACAACTTTTCAGCTGTCAAGTTTCTTTCATTTGGCAAGAGCGACCAAACACCAAAACTAGCTTTTCGTTCTCTGTCGCAAATTGGGGAATACTTTAAGAGTGGCTTCTCAGAGATTGATGTATCTCTTGCTCTGCTCGGTGGAGAGGAGCGAGTGAATGTTCTTGCGGATATGTTACGAGGTGAAAATCATTTACCGTTCTCTTACAAGGATTTGACCCTATCAGGTCAATCCACCAAACACTTTATTGCCCCAACCTACCTTTCCTTTAAACACAAGAATCATATTGAATTGGACGATAGATTATTACAGATTGTCTATGTTCGTGATTACGGTATGGAGCTAGGGGATAAATTTATTCGTGACCTCATGCAGTCAGATTTGGAAGTGATGATGAGCCTGCATGCCAAAGGCTCTACCAAGTCTGAAGCCATTACTAAGTTACGAACCAAGAAGACCTTGATGGAATCACAAAAGATTGGGGAACAACAAAAGATGGCTCGGACAGGTATCTATTTAGAGAAGGTCGGTCATGTTCTCGAAAACAACATCGATGAAGCAGAAGCACTTCTTCAAACCATGACCCAGACAGGAGATAAACTGTTTGACACCGTATTTCTAATTGGCGTGCTGGCGGACAACGAAGATCAACTCAAACAGGCCCTTGATATTATCAAGCAAGTGGCAGGGTCAAATGATATGATTATTGACAACTTGACCTATATGCAAGAAGCTGCCTTTAATAGTCTCTTGCCATTTGGGAAGAACTATCTTGAAGGTATCTCTCGGTCTCTATTGACTTCAAACATTGCCGTTAACGCTCCTTGGACTTCTGTTGATATTCAGGATAAGGGTGGGAAATTTTATGGCATTAATCAGATTTCAAGTAATATCATCAGTATTGACCGTGGCAAGTTAAATACTCCGTCAGGTTTGATTTTAGGGACTTCTGGAGCTGGAAAAGGGATGGCGACAAAACACGAGATCATCTCTACTAAGCTCAAAGAAGCAGATAGTGATACCGAAATTATTATTGTTGACCCAGAAAATGAGTACAGTATCATCGGTCAAGCTTTTGGTGGGGAGAGTATTGATATTGCTCCAGATTCCACTACCTTCCTAAATGTCTTAGATCTATCAGATGAGAATATGGATGAGGATCCGGTCAAGGTCAAGTCCGAATTTCTCTTGTCCTGGATTGGAAAGCTCTTAGACCGCAAAATGGATGGTCGTGAGAAGTCCTTGATTGACCGTGTGACACGACTCACCTATAAGCATTTTGACACACCATCTTTGGTCGAGTGGGTCTTTGTCTTATCTCAACAACCTGAACAGGAAGCTAAGGACTTGGCACTGGATATGGAACTCTATGTGGAAGGGTCGCTGGATATTTTCTCACATCGAACCACCATCAAAACAGACAGTCATTTCCTGATTTACAATGTCAAAAAACTAGGCGATGAATTAAAACAAATTGCCCTCATGGTTATCTTTGACCAAATTTGGAATCGGGTGGTGAAAAATCAAAAACTGGGGAAGAAAACCTGGATTTACTTTGATGAAATGCAGCTTCTTTTATTGGACAAGTATGCCTCTGATTTCTTCTTTAAACTCTGGAGTCGTGTCCGTAAGTATGGGGCGATACCGACAGGCATTACTCAAAATGTGGAGACACTCCTACTGGATGCCAATGGCAGACGTATTATTGCCAATAGCGAGTTCATGCTTCTTTTAAAACAGGCTAAGAGCGATCGTGAAGAATTGGTGCATATGCTTGGACTTTCCAAGGAACTGGAGAAATACTTGGTCAATCCTGAAAAAGGGACTGGCCTAATCAAGGCTGGTTCCACCGTTGTCCCATTCAAGAATAAGATTCCACAACACACCAAGCTCTTTGACATCATGAGTACGGACCCTGAAAAAATGAGGACATGAGATGAAACAGGATAAAAAGGTAGTCAAACAAGCCAGGCAAAACTTTCGAAGCAACTTAAAATCAGCCCGTATGCATTATCGGAAAGAAGTTAGGACCTTAAAACAGACTGTTCCTAAAAAAGGACGATTTCGAAAACCAGCCCAAAATTCTCTTTTTCGGAAAAATAAAACAGAGTTAAAAGAAAATCTACTCAGTAGCCAAAAGGAAGCAGAAGAGAAGTTTCTAAAGGAAATTACCTATGTGTCTCCTAGACTGTTGAAGGTAAAGGAAATAAAGAAGTATCGACTTCCCCAAGCTCAAGAGCGTTTGCGGACGGCAAGAAAACATTTGTCAGAAGTGAAACTAAGTGAAAAGTCAAAATCGGTTAATCCTAAGTTTACTTTCAAAAAAGAAAATCCTTCCTTGAAGTCTCGCTTTCAATTGCACCAAGAAAAATCATTTGATCGACTAAGTGCTGAAAAAGAAGTGAGTTCTGCCAAACGTGAGGTCAAACAACTCAAGAAAGTCCAAAAGTCTAAGAAAACCTCCACCAAGTTCAAAGCTGGATTAGGCTTAGCTGCCTCTGAATCGCTTGACTTGGTGGCACAGGATGATGATTTAGATGGTCTAAGAACCTTAAAGGATACTAGCTTGAAAGCCAGACGCTATGGCAGGTTTACCTATCAAGCAGGTAAAGTAGCGGTGAAAGGTGGACAGACTGGTTTGCGGTTTACAAAAACGAAAGTGGCTCATGGAAAGGAGCGATTTCAGAATTTCAAAAAGGGAAAAGGATTCACACGCCAGAAACCTCTTAAACCAAGAAGACGCTACCAAACCTTTTTAAAGCATGCCAAAAAGCACAGTCTAGCAGGAGTTAAGGGGTTTGTCCAAGCCATTAAGGGAAGTCTGACCTTCTTTTCTGCAATTGCGGGAAATCCTTTGACTTGGATTGTCTCAGGCATTCTCTTGATACTCCTTTTGATGATGAGCTTTTTCATGAGTGTCTCAGGTAGCAGTGTCATTCAACAAGATGAGATGGAGTTGACCAAGGCCTATACCCACATGACGTGGGAAGATGCGGAGCATACAAGAACCAACGAAAAAGGGATTACCTACTACACCAAGATTGATGAGGTCATGGTTTACATGAATCATCAATACCAAGACTACAAGCTTGACGATTTCATGGAAAAAGGTGGTGCGACCTACAAAGCATTTCTCAGTCAAGTGTGGACATACTTAAACGATGGTGATTCTATTAAATCCATGTCTGACTTGTATAAAGAACCTGCTTACAAGCTGTCTGATGAGGATCAGGAAGAACTAAAGGAGTTGACCGAAGAAGGCAACTACCTAGCCCTTCAAGAGTTGGACAATCCCTTTCAGGGACAGACAGATGAGGATAGCTTAAACATGACCTACAGATATGGATATGAGGTCATTGATGAGAAACCAACACTTCATCATCATATCATCTTAGAAGCAATAGAAGGCCAAGTCATTGTGGCTCCGATGGATGGCAAGGTATCTCTTGATGGAAAGAACATTGTTTTGACATCTGGTAAGGGAGTGAATAAGACCAAACTAACCTTGTTAGGCATTCATTCAGGTCGTGTGAGTGAAAATCAACAAGTCTTGGCAGGAGATATTATTGGTCAGACCAAAGACGGAACGGGTCTAAAAGTCACCTATCAAAAGGTTGATGATGACACGGATAAGTTGGTCTATGTCAATCCAGCTTTCTACTTTCCAAAAGTGATTCAGGTTCAGACCACCATTCTTCCAACTATTGGTCAGTTTGGTGGCGACGAGTTCGAGAGAGCAAAGGCGATATATGACTATCTCAAAAGCAAAGGTGCGACTAATCAAGCTATCGCAGCCATTTTAGGAAATTGGTCGGTAGAATCCTCTATTAATCCCAAGCGTGCGGAGGGTGACTATCTATCTCCCCCTATTGGTGCTACAGACAGTTCGTGGGATGATGAGGGCTGGCTTTCACTCAATGGTCCAACTATATACAATGGACGTTACCCAAATATTCTTAAACGTGGTTTAGGCTTAGGACAATGGACAGATACTGCAGATGGTTCACGCAGACATACCTTATTGCTCGAATATGCCAAAGGAAAACATCAAAAATGGTATGACTTAGGGTTACAACTGGATTTCATGTTGCATGGGGATAGTCCTTATTACACCAACTGGTTAAAGGACTTCTTCAAAAATTCAGGAAGTCCAGCTAGTCTTGCCCAACTATTTCTCATTTACTGGGAAGGAAATAGTGGTGATAAGCTGCTTGAACGACAGACACGAGCCAGTGAGTGGTATTACCAAATCGAAAAAGGCTTTAGTCAACCCAACGGTGGGAGAGCACAAAGTGATCCAAAAGCACTTGAAGCTGTACGAGGAGACCTTTTTGAAAGCTCTGTTCCAGGAGGTGGTGACGGTATGGGCTATGCTTACGGCCAATGTACTTGGGGAGTCGCAGCCCGTATCAACCAACTGGGTCTAAAACTCAAAGGTAAAAATGGTGAGAAGATTCCACTTATCAGTGCCATGGGCAATGGCCAGGATTGGGTGCGTACAGCCGCAAGTCTCGGTGGTGAAACTGGAACAAGTCCGCAAGCAGGAGCCATACTCTCATTTGCGGGTGGAGGACATGGAACCCCAGGTGGATACGGGCATGTGGCTTTCGTAGAGAAAGTTTACCCAGATGGCTCATTCCTTATCTCAGAGACCAATGTGAATGGCAATCCCAACTACACCTTCCGTAAATTATCTGGAGTGGATAGTGGCTTGAGTTTTGCCTATACAACGAAATAAAAAAGGATATGCTAACGTTTATTCATTTTGTTAGCATATCTTTTTATTTTTTGGTCACTATTAATCAGAATTTATAGAAATGAGAACTGCTATGAGACGAATCATCTCATCAAGAACATCTGCAAGGGAAATCTCTTTTGTATAGCTATATTTTTTCGAATAATTTTGCCATTGTTTATTCTGAATAGTGTCAGATTTGAACCTCTCGAGTAGTTCAATAATCTTTTCAAAATCGAGCTCTGTTCCGCGATATGAAAATGTTCTCTGACAGGCATTTTTCAACTGAATGAAGTCAATGTCTTCTTTCTTTAGTTTTGATAGAATATAAACATCATAAAAATCTTTGCTTCTGCTGTTCAAGAAGTTACGTGAATAGATGGTTTGAAGTTTCTCAGCTAGAATTGTTTCAATTGTATAAGCAATGATTGGAAAATTGTCTTCATCAAAAATAGCTTTATAGTCGTATGTAATCGGCTGAGGAGTTACAACATCACCTGTCGCAATATCCAAATGGATAACTTGTTTAATATTCTCAAGTTGGCACAAAATTGTTGCTCGATAGCCACCATAGTCATCACTTTCTTTAATAGCTGTGATGGATTGAATCATAAAAGATATACCTTCTTCTGAATCTGCTAAAATTTCCTTGAGTTGCTGCTCTACAGTATCTTCTGAAAGTGTCATTTGATGGAACAAAAAATCAATATCAACCGTGCTACGAGATTCAACTCCAATAACATTTGACAGTAGGAATCCTCCTTTGAAGATATAGTGATTTGAATAGCTACTCTGACTTAATTTTTTCAAAATCACTTCTAGAAAGTAATAGGTCATCACAGAATTAAAGGTTAATCCAGTATTCTTTGATATTTTATGACAGAGTGCTGTTAGCTTAGCTTTATTCATACTAGGACCTCCAGAGTTTGTTTGACCTTGTCCAAGGTGTTCATTTTTGTCGCATATTCGTAAAGTTTTGTAAGATTTTTTTTAGGATAGTTTCCGTAATGTTGAAGTGTTTTGACAAAAAGCTCAGTATCTATTTTTTCTCGATGAATCACAAAATCACAGATAATACGTTCGAAATCAAAGACCCTTACCTCGTTTCCCATAGGGGTTTTTACAAGAGTAATTCCTAGTTCGCTATATTCCTTAGAAACGGAATGAATGTTCAGATTAGCTGGAGGAGTGTTAAAACGGTAACCTCTAGGAATGGTTACGTCAAAATATTGAGGAATTTCATCTGTAAATTGTTGCAGATAAAGTGCTGAGATATATGAGAAAACAGCCTTGGGATATCGGTACTGAAAGAAGTAGTATTCGTCGTAGTCTCCATTCTGGGTTAGGAAAATTCCTTTTTCGACGCGGTATAGAATTCCTTCTTTTTCTAGTCTTGTCAAATATATTGTTGGAATATTTAGAGCTTTACAATCTTTATAGGTGATGATGCCATTGTGGTTTTCTATAAATTCAAGTAGAATCTCTTTTTTTGACATGCTTACTCCTTTCTATGTTGCTTTCACACTACAATTTTACAATATTTGTAGTGTAAAAGCAACATTTTCTTTTCCCTGAACTTATTGTGATAACAAAATCAAGCCTTCTTTTTTATGATGAGGAAAGAGTGACAGTTTGTTGCTACAGAAAAAAGAAAAGAAGGACACTTTATGACCAAAACATGTAATCATCACTTTCTTGTCAATCAGGAAAAAGGCGAGAAACACGTCTTTCGTAAGAGTAAAAAATACCGAACCCTTTGCTCGGTTGCCCTTGGAACCATGGTGACTGCTGTTGTTGCTTGGGGTGGAACAGTTGCACATGCTGATGAAGTCACACCATCCGTTGATACAACCATGCAACTAACAGGGAATCCAGCCACCAATTTACCAGAGGCTCAACCAAGTCCAGTTTCTGAACAAACAAATAGCCTAGATTCAACTGGACAATCTAATGGTGCCATTGCTGTCACCGTACCACACGATACGGTAACACAAGCAGTTGAGCAGGCAAATGCTGAAGGTGTTTCTACGGTTGAAGATAGTCCAATGGATTTGGGAAATACGACATCTGCGACTGAAACCAACCAACAAATTTCTAAAGCAGAAGCAGATGCCCAAAAACAAGTTGAGGTTATCGATGAAGTTACTGAAATCTACAAAGCTGATAAAGCAACATATGAATCGAATAAAGCCCGCATTGAACAAGAAAACAAGGAGCTGTCACAGGCCTACGAAGGGGCCAACCAAACTGGTAAAGAAATGAATGCTTGGGTTGATACCAAAGTCAATAACCTAAAAGCTCAGTATGCAGATGCTGATGTGACAGTAAAAGAACAAGTAGTTTCATCAGGAAATGGGACATCTGAACTTGACTATACAAACTATGGAAAGGCTGTTGAAACCATTCAATCATCTAACGAACAAGCTGTAGCGGATTATCTAATAAAGAAAACCAAGGCAGATGATATTGTTGCGAAAAATCAGGCCATTCAAAAAGAAAATGAAGCTGGACTTGCTAAGGCAAAGGCAGATAACGAAGCCATTGAAAGGCGTAATCAGGCTGGTCAAGCAGCTGTAGATGCTGAAAACCGTGCAGGCCAAGCCGCAGTTGATCAGGCTAATCAGGAGAAACAACAATTAGTTTCAGATCGAGCAGCTGAAATTGAAGCCATTACTAAACGCAATCAGGAAAAAGACGCCGCAGCCAGAAAAGAAAATGAAGCGATTGATGCCTACAATGCCAAAGAAATGGAACGCTATCAACGTGACTTGGCCGAGATTTCAAAAGGTGAAGAAGGTTATATTTCTGAAGCCCTTGCTCAAGCCCTCAATCTCAATAACGGTGAGCCCCAAGCACAACATGGAGCCATTACCCGAAATCCTGATCAGATCATTTCAACTGGCGATGCCATGCTGGGTGGCTACTCAAGGATTTTGGATTCAACAGGATTCTTCGTCTATGATAGCTTCAAAACAGGCGAGACTCTTAGTTTTAACTATCAAAATCTTCAAAATGCACGATTTGATGGGAAAAAGATTAGTCGTGTGACTTACGATATTACCAACCTTGTATCACCAGCTGGAACCGATGCTGTGAAATTGGTTGTACCAAATGATCCTACCGAAGGCTTTATTGCCTATCGAAATGATGGAAATGGGGACTGGCGAACAGACAAGATGGAGTTTCGTGTAGTTGCTAAGTATTTTTTGGAAGACGGTTCACAAGTTACCTTCTCCAAAGAAAAACCAGGTGTCTTCACGCATTCTTCCCTCAATCATAATGACATTGGTCTAGAATATGTCAAAGATTCATCTGGGAAATTTGTGCCGATTAATGGCTCAACCGTTCAAGTGACTAATGAAGGTCTGGCACGTTCTTTGGGTTCCAACCGTGCAAGTGATTTGAATTTACCTGAGGAATGGGATACCACCTCAAGTCGTTATGCTTATAAAGGAGCTATTGTCTCAACGGTCACATCAGGCAATACCTATACCGTCACCTTTGGTCAGGGAGATATGCCTAAAAATGTTGGATTGTCTTACTGGTTTGCCTTAAATACCCTACCAGTGGCACGTACAGTAACACCTTATAGTCCCAAACATCATGTAACGGTGGAACTTGAACCCGTTCCAGAACCGGTTACGGTAACACCTGATGTCTTTACTCCTAAAACATTTACACCTGAAAAGCCTGTGACCTTCACGCCAAAGCCTTTGGAAGAAGTGGTGCAGCCTAGTCTAACTTTGACCAAGGTAACCTTACCTGTCAAATCTACTCCAAAAGAACTTCCAACGCCACCTGAAGTACCGACTGTCCATTATCATGCGTACCGTTTGACGACAACTCCAGAGATTATGAAAGAAGTGGTCAATAGCGACCAAGCTAATCTTCATGAGAAAACTATCGCAAAAGATTCAACGGTGATTTATCCCTTAACAGTTGATGCCTTATCGTCCAATCGTGCTCAAACGACTAGTCTCATTTTTGAAGACTATTTGCCTGCAGGTTATCTATTTGATAAGGAAACAACACAAAAAGAGAATGGAAACTATGTCCTTAGCTTTGATGAGACTAAGAATTTTGTGACCTTGACCGCAAAGGAAAACTTGTTGCAGGAGGTGAATAAAGATTTAACCAAGGTTTATCAATTGACCACTCCCAAACTTTATGGAACTGTTCAAAATGATGGGGCAACCTATTCTAATAGCTACAAGTTGCTTTTGAACAAGGGCACAGCCAATGCTTATACAGTCACTTCAAATATTGTGACGGTACGTACACCAGGTGATGGGGAGACAACTACACTTATTACACCTGATAAGAACAATGAAAATGCGGATGGTGTTCTCATTAACGATACGGTCGTAGCTCTTGGTACAACCAACCACTACCGATTGACTTGGGATTTGGACCAGTATAAGGGAGATCGTTCTGCTAAAGAGACAATTGCACGAGGCTTCTTCTTTGTGGATGATTACCCAGAGGAAGTGCTTGATGTGGTGGAAAATGGCACGGCTGTTACTACCCTTGATGGTCAAAAGGTATCAGGTATAACGGTTAAAACCTATGCTTCGTTAAATGAAGCCCCTAAAGACCTTCAATATAAATTAGCTCGTGCCAAGATTACACCGACAGGTGCCTTTCAAGTCTTTATGCCCGATGACAACCAAGCCTTTTATGACCAGTATGTCAAAACAGGTACATCTTTAGCTTTACTGACCAAAATGACGGTTAAAGATAGTCTCTACGGTCAGACAAAGACCTATACAAACAAGGCCTACCAAGTTGATTTTGGAAATGGCTATGAGACCAAGGAAGTAACCAACACCCTTGTTTCTCCAGAATCCAAGAAACAAAACCTCAATAAAGACAAAGTGGACATCAATGGTAAGCCCATGCTAGTGGGAACTCAAAATTACTATACTCTCTCATGGGATTTGGACCAATACCGAGGGATTAAAGCTGACAACTCTCAGATTGCACAAGGATTTTACTTTGTGGATGATTATCCAGAAGAAGCGTTATTGCCGGATGAAGCAGCTATTCAGTTTATCACAACTGATGGCAAAACAGTTTCAGGAATTATGGTGAAGTCCTATGCTCAATTATCAGAAGCTCCTAACACCTTACAAGCAGCCCTTTCTAAACAAAAAATTCAGCCTAAAGGAGCTTTCCAAGTTTTCATGCCTGAAGACCCACAAGCCTTTTATGAATCTTATGTGACCAAGGGGGAGAATATTACCATTGTCACTCCGATGACGGTTTTGGAAACCATGCTTAATTCAGGGAAGTCTTATGAAAACGTGGCTTATCAGGTGGACTTTGGTCAAGCTTATGAAACCAATACGGTGACCAATTTTGTCCCTAAAGTAACTCCACATAAGTCTAATACCAATCAAGAAGGCATGTCAATTGATGGAAAGACTGTTCTTCCGAATACGGTCAATTATTACAAAATTGTTTTGGATTACAGTCAATACAAGGACATGGTGGTGACGGATGATGTTCTTGCCAAGGGATTTTACATGGTAGACGATTACCCAGAAGAAGCCCTTACCCTAAATTCTGATGGCATTCAAGTTTTGGATAAGGATGGCAATCGTGTATCTGGTTTCTCTGTCAGCACCTACGCAAGTTTGTCAGAAGCTCCGAAAGTCGTTCAAGATGCCATGGCTAAACGTCAGTTTACACCTAAAGGAGCCATTCAAGTCCTTAGTAGCGATGATCCCAAAACCTTTTATGAGACCTATGTGAAGACTGGTCAAACCTTGGTTGTCACGCTTCCGATGACGGTTAAAAATGAGCTGACCAAAACAGGTGGTCAGTATGAAAATACAGCCTATCAAATTGATTTCGGCTTGGCCTATGTCACGGAAACAGTAGCCAATAATGTTCCCAAACTAGACCCACAAAAGGATGTGGTGGTTGACTTGTCTCATAAAAATAACAGCCTTGATGGGAAAGAAGTGGCCTTGAATCAAATCTTTAACTATCGCTTAGTTGGAGCGATGATCCCAAGCAATCGTGCGACAGATTTATTTGAATATGGTTTTGAAGATAACTATGATGAAAAGCATGATGAGTACAATGGTGTTTATCGCAGCTATCTGATGACGGATGTCACCCTCAAAGACGGTTCGGTCTTAAAAGAAGGAACGGAAGTCACGAAATATACTTTGCAACAGGTGGATACAGAAAATGGCCTCGTGTCAATTTCATTTGATAAATCCTTCTTAGAGACTATCTCTGATGATTCAGCCTTTCAGGCAGATGTTTACCTTCAGATGAAACGCATTGCGACTGGTCAGGTGGAGAATACCTATCTCCATACAGTGAATGGCTATGTCATCAGCTCAAATACAGTTGTAACACATACACCTAAACCTGAAGAACCAAGTCCAAATCAACCTACCCCACCTCAACCACCGATTGAGACTATTGAACCGCCTGTTCCAGCAAGCATTTTGCCAAATACAGGGGAACAGGAGTCCTTTTTGGGCTTGATTGGAGCCGGTATTCTACTTGGTACGGCTTATGGACTGAAGAAAAAGGAGGAGAAGTAGATGAATCCAAAAACCATTTATGAAAAGGATTCGGACCATGATGGTTTGACAGATGCTCAGGAACTGGCTTTAGGAACCAATCCGCAGTCTGTTGACACAGATGGTGATGGTCAAGCTGATTTAGAAGAGCTACAATCTGGACATTCACCACTAGTCCCACTAAAGGAGTTGTACGATGACTTGGAACTTTGACACCATGAATGAGGCTTTGTCTGAAATGGAGAAGGACGATTACCAAGAGTTTATCAAGGCCTTTCTCTCTTTGGAACTAAGTATCTCTGATAGAACAATTCTCAATCAAGTTTATCAAGATTATATGGATGAAGATGACCTGTCCTTGATAAGTGATGAGCTACGAGTTAAACTGGATGGCTATCTGGATGAAGTACAGGCAGATATGACTGATATTCTGGAAAAGCTGTACCGAACAGGTGAAGGCTCTAGTTTCATTATGGACCTAATGTCCTCAAATAGTCTTTCAGAGACCTTGGAACAATATGAAGTTTTGGATAGTGACGATTATTCACCACTTAGCCTTGAAACCTTACAGGCCATGATTCAACAGGACTTGGCCATTTCCAGTCAGGATTATTTTGGAGACTTGGTTCACCTTGCCTTGAAAAAAGATTTACTAGACCAGAAAAGTCAATTCTTACAATACTACGTGGCTACTGTAATGGAAGGTATTCCACAAGAAAGAGACCAACGAGCCTTGGTCCTAGATTAACGCAAAGGGCTGAGAAACACTCTCAGCCTTTTTTAAATGGGAGGAAAAATGAATCAAGAAGTCTTACTACAAATGATGAGAGCCACCATTCCTCGTGATAGAGCCTTGCTTGAGGCATTTTTATATTACCAAGCAGAGCATTTTGATGAGGAGTGGGATAATCTTATTCGTCAGTTTTTAACCAATAGGCAAGCAAACATCAGACCTGTTCAGGTCCTTCACTTTGAGACAGATGTTTCAGCTTTTGTTCAGGCTAGTCCTTATGATACTGCTCATGATCTATTGACCTATACACAAGTATTCGGCCAAACTGGTCTCCAAAAACTCGACAAACTATCGCCGTCTGAAAAAGACTTGGTGATTGAAGTGGCCTTGTTTAATCTGGCCACACGTTTTCAATTATTAGATTCCAATGGTCATTACCAAACTATCTCACCAGATTCGCTTTTACAAAAGAGTAGGGGAGCCAATTTGGTCAATGTTTACCGTGTGGCTAATAATTTAGCGGAACGCATTAGCCGAGATATTGAACAGTTTCTCTTGACTTACGAGCCTGAGCTTGAAACGAGAGTTGAGGAAACAGTTCAAGAAAAAGAAGAAACTGTTGATGAGCACAAAACAAGTGTTCATCAAGCAATATCTTTTCGAGAAGAGGGCTCCCTGGTTATTGCTAGTTTGGATGTAGATTTGTCTCAACTGGATATCCGAACTGGAAAAACCAGTCATCTACCAGCTTATGAAGAGTTATCTTTACGACGTAAATTTGAGATTCTAACCTATTTTGACCAGATTCGAAATGAACGTTCAAAACTTCCGAATCTTAGACGAGGTGATTTTGATACTGAGATGGAAAAGACACCAATCTTTGATGGCGAGGAGTTACTTACCTATCTAGAGGCTGATGGCAGCCTCTATGAGCTGAAACGGACACTGACTACAGTCGAAGAAAAGGAATTAGAAAAAATTGGACAAGCCATTAGGACAGAAAATCAAGAAAAATTGACTCAGGTAGGGATTGATTTATCTCAGTTTGACTCTGACCAAATCGGTATTTTATTGGATGCCGCAGGTCGTTTTCATCTGAAAAATGCGGATCTTGCATTATTAGGTGGCTATCCAAATGCCTCTGTAACTCAACTAGCCCTTGCGACAGAACTACTCCAAATGGGATTGAGTCATGAAAAAATTGAATTTTTCTTTGGTAGTCAGCTTTCCATTGAAGAGCTGCGACAAGTTGCCTACGCCTTTTTACACCAAGAACTTAGCATAGAAGACGCGGAGCAATTTGAAAAAGATAAAGGCAATCAGCCAGATTTAACCCTCAGAGATTGGAAGAACAAGCTAGAGAAAGCTGAGGGAAAAGAAGTAGTTGATGAAGCGTTTGAGGTAAATCCACTTGTTCAGATGGTTTTGGACACTTTTCCTCTTGGGTCATTAGTTTCCTACAAGGGACAGGACTTTGAGGTCGTTTCGGTCAGCGATGCTCGATTGAACGGTTTGATTCGGATTGAGTTAGTCAATGACTTTTCGGATATCATTGAACAAAATCCAGTTCTTTATTTGAGGACCTGGGAAGAAGTTAGTCAGGCACTTCATCAGCCAAAGGCAGAACCACAAACAGAGTTAGACGATGAAGACCAAGAATTAAACCTTTTTTCATTTCTGGAAGAGGAAACAAGTCAATCTGTTAATGAAGCTGTTCAGAACATTGGAGTTTTGGATCCAGAACAATCGGGAGAAGCTAGTCATGACAGTGAAAAGCCAACCATTTATGTACCTGAAGAAGTGCTTGTAGAATCGATTCCAGATATTCCAGCAACGGCTTTCTACTTTCCAGAAGATATGACGGACTTTTATCCTAAGACTGCTAGAGATAAGGTTGAGACAAACATTGCGGCTATTCGGTTGGTTAAAACACTTGAAACGGAACGCCGTCAAGCAAGTACAAGTGAACAAGAACTCCTTGCCAAGTATGTGGGCTGGGGTGGACTTGCCAATGATTTCTTTGATGACTATAGTCCAAAATTTTCTAAGGAACGGGAAGAACTGAAAAGCCTAGTCACAGATAAAGAGTATTCGGATATGAAACAGTCCTCTCTGACAGCCTATTATACAGACCCTGCCCTTATCCGTCAGATGTGGGATAAGTTGGAAAGAGATGGCTTTACAGGTGGCAAAATCCTAGATCCTTCCATGGGAACAGGGAATTTTTTTGCGGCTATGCCAAAACACTTAAGAGAAAAGAGTGAGCTATATGGCGTAGAGTTAGATACTATTACAGGAGCTATTGCCAAACACCTTCATCCCAATAGTCACATTGAAATTAAGGGCTTTGAGACGGTGGCTTTTAACGACAATAGTTTTGATTTGGTGATTTCAAATGTGCCCTTTGCCAATATACGAATTGCGGATAATAGGTACGATAAGCCTTATATGATTCATGATTACTTTGTCAAAAAATCTCTTGATTTAGTCCATGATGGTGGACAAGTAGCGATTATCTCTTCCACAGGAACCATGGATAAGCGAACAGAAAACATCTTACAAGATACTCGTGAGACAACTGAATTTCTTGGTGGGGTTCGACTGCCTGATTCTGCCTTTAAGGCCATTGCAGGAACGAGTGTCACAACGGATATGTTATTCTTCCAGAAACACTTAGACAAGGGATATTTGGCAGACGACTTAGCCTTTTCAGGTTCTATTCGCTATGAGAAGGATAGTCGCATTTGGCTCAATCCTTACTTTGATGGAGAATACAATAGCCAAGTGCTAGGAACCTACGAGGTCAGAAATTTTAACGGAGGAACACTTTCTGTTAAGGGGACTAGTGATGACTTGATTGCAAGTGTCCAAACTGCTCTAAATCACGTTAAGGCCCCAAGAGAGATTGATAGAAATGAGGTCATCATTAATCCAAATGTGTTGACCAAACAAGTCATTGATACCTCCATTCCAGCTGAAATGAGGGAGAATCTGGGTCAGTACAGTTTTGGTTACCAGGGTTCTACAGTTTACTATCGAGACAACAAAGGCATTCGAGTCGGAACCAAGATGGAAGAAATCAGTTACTATGTCGATGAAGAGGGCAACTTCAAAGCTTGGGACACCAAACATTCCCAAAAACAGATTGATAGATTTAATAACTTAGATGTGACTGATAGCACTGCTCTGGATGTCTATGTGACCGATGATGCAGCTAAACGCGGACAATTTAAGGGGTATTATAAAAAGACAGTTTTCTATGAAGCTCCTTTGTCTGATAAAGAAGTGGCACGAATCAAAGGAATGGTCGATATTCGCAATGCTTATCAAGAGGTCATTGCCATTCAACGCCATTATGACTATGATAAGAAGACCTTTAACCACTTGTTAGGCAAACTCAATCGTATCTATGATAGCTTCGTCAAACGCTATGGATATTTGAATAGTACTGTGAACCGCAATCTTTTCGATAGTGATGACAAGTATTCGCTTCTTGCTAGTTTGGAAGATGAACGTCTGGATCCAAGTGGAAAGTCTGTTATCTATACTAAATCCCTTGCCTTTGAGAAGGCTCTAGTGCGTCCTGAAGAAGAGGTTAAAAAGGTACATACTGCCCTTGATGCCTTAAATTCGAGCTTGGCTGACGGACGAGGTGTTGATTTTGCTTATATGATGTCTATCTATCAGGTTGAATCGAAGATGACTTTGATTGAGGAGTTAGGAGACCTCATTATGCCTGATCCTGAGAAGTATTTGAATGGAGAATTGACCTATGTTTCTCGTCAAGACTTTCTGTCAGGTGATGTTGTTACCAAGTCAGAAGTGGTGGACCTATTCGTGAAACAAGACAATCAGGACTTTAACTGGTCACATTATGCAGGACTTCTTGAAGCTATCAAACCAGCCCGTATTACTTTGGCAGACATTGATTATCGAATAGGTTCACGCTGGATTCCTTTGTCTGTTTACGGAAAATTTGCCCAAGAAACCTTTATGGGGAAATCCTATGAACTGTCAGACCAAGAAGTAGCAACAGTCCTTGAAGTCAGTCCCATTGACGGGGTTATCACTTACCAATCTAAGTTTGCCTACACCTATTCCAACGCAACGGATAGGAGTTTAGGTGTCCCTGCTTCACGCTATGATAGTGGTCGAAAAATCTTTGAAAACCTCCTGAATTCCAATCAACCAACCATCACAAAACAAGTTGTCGAAGGAGACAAGAAAAAGAATGTGACAGATGTGGAGAAAACAACGGTCCTGCGTGCTAAGGAAACGCACCTCCAACAACTCTTTCAAGATTTTGTATCAAAGTATCCAGAAGTTCAACAAATGATTGAAGACACCTATAATAGGCGTTACAATCGTACAGTATCAAAGGTCTATGATGGTAGCCATTTAACCATTGATGGACTTGCCCAGAATATTTCCTTACGTCCTCACCAAAAAAATGCCATTCAACGGATTGTGGAGGAGAAACGTGCCCTACTAGCCCATGAGGTAGGGTCTGGAAAAACCTTGACCATGCTTGGAGCTGGCTTCAAGTTGAAAGAATTAGGAATGGTACATAAACCACTTTATGTGGTGCCGTCTAGTCTGACTGCTCAGTTTGGTCAAGAAATCATGAAATTCTTCCCAACCAAGAAAGTCTATGTGACCACCAAGAAAGATTTTGCCAAAGCCAAACGTAAGCAGTTTGTGTCCCGTATTATTACAGGGGACTATGATGCCATTGTCATTGGGGATTCACAATTTGAGAAGATACCAATGAGTCGTGAAAAACAGGTCACCTATATCAATGACAAACTCGAGCAACTCCGAGAAATCAAGCTAGGAAGTGACAGTGATTACACGGTGAAAGAAGCGGAACGTTCGATTAAGGGATTGGAACACCAGTTGGAAGAACTCCAAAAACTAGAGCGAGATACCTTTATCGAATTTGAAAACCTTGGAATTGATTTTCTTTTTGTGGATGAGGCTCATCACTTCAAGAATATTCGTCCAATCACTGGACTTGGGAATGTCGCGGGAATCACCAATACTACTTCAAAAAAGAACGTAGATATGGAGATGAAGGTGAGACAGGTTCAGGCAGAGCATGGCGATAGAAATGTTGTTTTTGCGACAGGAACACCAGTTTCTAACTCTATTAGTGAACTTTTCACCATGATGAATTACATTCAACCTGATGTTTTAGAGCGATACCAGGTATCCAATTTTGATTCATGGGTTGGGGCTTTTGGGAATATTGAAAACTCTATGGAACTAGCCCCGACAGGAGATAAGTACCAACCCAAGAAACGGTTCAAGAAATTTGTCAACCTTCCTGAACTCATGCGAATCTACAAGGAAACTGCCGATATTCAGACCTCAGACATGCTTGATTTACCAGTACCTGAAGCTAAGATTATTGCGGTGGAAAGCGAGTTAACGCAAGCTCAGAAATACTATTTAGAAGAGCTGGTAGAGCGTTCGGACGCTATCAAGTCAGGTAGTGTTGATCCAAGTAGAGATAACATGCTTAAGATAGTGCGCTGTTAAGCGTAAAAATGTATCTCCCTCACAGAGGGATATTATTGAAAGTAAATAATAGGAACAACTAACTAACCTAGCGGGGAAACCCAAAGGGGACAATAGCATGTTAGTAAAGCGGATAAGGAGCGAGTTACAACGCTTTGATGTGCCGCAAGTTCCGTAACCTATGGTTAAGGCTAAACTGCTTGAACCTCAATTCTGACTAGGTGCAAAGCATCGCCCATCGGAAAGTAACTGAGACCGATGTTACTGTATATTCGTTGTTGTGATTTTGGACGAATAACTTTCTACAGTAAAAGAGCATACGATAAGTATGAATAAAGGAATGAGTGAGGAACCTAAGGGTTACTAGAACGTACATTTTTAACGAATAGCAGGATTGCCTAAGAGGGGAGACTCTTATGGTAACGGAGTCACCGTAGTAGTCCGAGCAAGGGAAATCCTTGTACATGGCGAAGGGTGACAGGTAATTTCGATTAGTTAGAAAGGATTAGGTGCGTGGGATGCGTACAGCCAAAACTATTTTAACGGTCATTCATGAACGTGGAAAACAAGATAAACCACTCGAAAGGGTTTATAAGTTACTATTTAATCGTGAACTCTATCTGATAGCCTATGCAAAGTTATACCCGAATAATGGAGCAATGACAAAGGGTGTTACAGAGGAAACGATTGATGGAATGTCTATTCAAAAAATAGATATGATTATTGAACAATTAAGACAAGAAACCTATTACTGGAGACCAGCTAGGAGAGAGTACATTCCTAAAAAGAATGGAAAACACCGTCCTTTGGGAATACCAGTATGGAGTGATAAACTTCTTCAGGAAGTGATTCGCATGATATTAGAAGCCTATTATGAGCCACAATTTAGTGAACATTCTCATGGTTTTAGACCAAAAAGAGGGTGTCATACAGCTTTACAAGAAATTCAGACCTGGAAAGGGACACGTTGGTTCATAGAAGGAGATATCTCTAGTTATTTTGACACGATTGACCACGATGTATTAATCACTATGTTGTCTAGACAAATTCAGGATGGTCGGTTTATTAGGCTTATCAAAAATATGCTTGAGGCAGGATGTCTTGATGATTGGAAGTTTCACAAGACTATTAGTGGAACACCGCAAGGTGGAGTTATTAGTCCTTTATTAGCTAATATCTATTTACATCAATTTGATAAGTGGGTCGGTGAAGAACTGATACCTCAATATACAAGAGGTAAAAAGCAGAAAGCAAACTCAGCCTATAATCGTTTGAGTAGAAGAATTAAATGCTATCAGGATAAAGGAGATTATAAAAAAGCTCATCAGTTAATTGTTGAGAGAAGAAATCTCCCTTCAGTTGATACTTATGATACCAGCTATCGGAGATTAAGATATGTTCGGTATGCGGATGACTTTATTCTAGGCTTTACAGGTTCAAAAGCTGAGGCAAAGGCTATAAAGAAGCAAATTGGAGAATTTTTAAATACTAAGTTATCTTTGGAACTTTCTCAAGAAAAGACTTTGATTACCCATGCGACTGGAGAATCAGCTAAATTTCTGGGATATGAGATAAAAGCACAACGTGTCAATGATTATATTGATAACAAAGGGAGACGGAGTGCCAATGGTGTTATCGCATTATTTGTACCTGCATCAGTTATTGAAAGCAAATGCCGCCAATACATGAAAAATGGTAAAGCTATTCATCGAAATAACTTATTGCATGATGATGACTTTAGTATCGTTCAAACTTACCAACAAGAATATAGAGGGCTGGTTCAATATTATATATTGGCACAAAATTTGTCATGGTTCTCAAAAGTCTATTGGTATATGGAAACATCACTCCTTAAAACATTAGCATTTAAACATAAGTCATCCATTAATAAAATGTTAGCTAAATATAAGACTACCACAACTAGCACGAATGGCCGAACTGTGCCGTGTTTACAGGTAGTTGTGCCTCGAGAAGATAAACCTCCTCTAGTTGCAACATGGGGTGGCATTTCACTTTCTTATAAAAAGAAAGCTGTAATAGAAGATGCTCCGTATCAAGTTTATGGTGGTCGAACAGAGCTTATCAAGCGATTACTCGCAAATAAGTGTGAGCTATGTGGAAGTGAGGAGAACATAGAGGTACATCATATCAGAAAATTAGCAGACTTGAACAAACACAATGGGAAATTAGTTCCAAAGTGGAAAGAAATCATGTCAGCAAGATGTCGAAAAACGCTAGTGACTTGTCGGGATTGTCACCATGCAATACATAATGGTTCAATAAATACACGTTTATGAAATGAAATTACTGGAGAGCCGGATGATGCGAAAGTATCATGTCCGGTTCGGTGGGGGGATAATGGAAAAGGGGTCGCAATGACTACCTCGCTAGTATCCTACCCTACACAGGTGAAGCCAGAAAACTAGCTATTGATATGCGGTTGATTGACCCTGTTTACTCCTTATCGGATAATCAGAAAATCCTTCAAGTAGTGGATAATGTCGAACGAATCTACCGTGAAGGAGCTGGAGACAAAGCCACTCAGATGATTTTCTCTGATATTGGAACCCCTAAAAGTAAGGAAGAAGGGTTTGATGTCTACAATGAACTGAAAGTTTTGCTGGTTGATCGAGGGATTCCAAAAGAAGAAATTGCCTTTGTTCATGATGCCAATACTGATGAGAAGAAAAACTCTCTCTCACGAAAGGTCAATAGCGGAGAAGTACGGATTCTCATGGCTTCTACGGAAAAAGGTGGAACGGGTCTAAACGTGCAATCACGCATGAAAGCTGTCCACCACTTAGATGTTCCCTGGCGTCCTTCTGATGTAGGACGGATTTTGCGGACATTCAAAATAAAAAAGAATGTGGAGGTAACAGACAATGGCAAAGACAATTTTTGAGTAAATGGGCGGCAAATA